>ERZ795046.1424-NODE-1424-length-24452-cov-5.300160_pt1 | contig 24452 bp, 26 predicted proteins | sample MGYA00375130_ERZ795046 | MGnify/ENA primary metagenome ERZ795046 (study PRJEB30175, sample SAMN05720202) | activated sludge metagenome | isolation source: anaerobic digester from wastewater treatment plant | place: Japan | collected 2015-05-15 ...
CATATAGTCTTCAGAGCATCAAAGACCGGCTTGATGACTGGTATACTTCTTGCTATAGCGAGGGTAAGTGGAGAAACAGCTCCTCTTCTCTTCACCGCCCTGAATAGCTACTACTGGCCCAACGAAGTATGGTGGCATTTCTGGGATTTCTTCAGGTCCCCAACAGCCAATCTGACAGTTACAATAAATGATTATGCGATGTCACCGTTTGAAGGGTTAAACAAAATCGCCTGGGGTGCATCATTGATAATCACCATGTCAATTCTACTTATAAATTTAATAGTAAGAACTTTTTTCAAGGAGTTAAAGAGATAAAAATGCAAGATGAACAAAGCAAAGTAAAAATATCCGTTAGAGATCTGAATTTTTTTTATGGAAGACAGCAGGCCCTGTTCAATAACAATATAAATATCTATGAAAATAATGTAACAGCCGTTATCGGCCCTTCAGGTTGTGGAAAGTCTACTCATCTGAGAGTGTATAACAGAATTTTTGAGCTCTACAGGGAACAGGTGGCCGAAGGAAAGGTTATTATGGACAACGAAAACATTCTCTCTCCATCTACGGACATTCTTGAATTAAGAAGAAAAGTCGGAATGATCTTTCAAAAACCAACCCCATTCCCAATGAGTGTATTCGAAAATATTGCTTATGGACTCAGACTCCATTACAAACTCAGTAAGAGCGAAATATTTGAAAAAGTGGAAAAGGCTCTGAGATCAGCCGCTCTATGGGACGAGGTGAAAGATAAATTAAACAACCCTGGTATGGCTTTGTCTGGTGGACAACAGCAACGACTATGTATTGCCAGAGCAGTAGCTATAGAACCTGAAGTCCTGCTCATGGATGAGCCAACCTCCGCAATAGACCCGATTGGAACGGCGAAAATAGAAGAATTAATCCAGGAACTTAAAACCCAGTATACGATAGTAATAGTAACCCATAACCTGCAACAAGCAGCAAGAATCTCTGATTACACCGCCTTCTTTTTTGAGGGAAAAATAATTGAATACAATAAAACCGATGAAATTTTCACTAACCCTAAAAACAAGAAAACCGAAGAGTATATTGCCGGACGATTTGGATAAATCAATAAAAATACAGGAGAAAAAAATGTCCGTCCATCTAGATAGAGAAATAGAAAAAATAAAAAAAATGTTGGTGCATCTTGCAACAATAGTGGAGGAAAATGTCAGAAAATCTGTCTTGTCAGTATCCAGCAGAAACGAAGACCTGGCAAGAAAGATAATAACGGCAGACGATATAGTTGACAAATTAGAAGTCGAACTTGAGGAAGAATGCCTCAAAGTTCTGGCTCTACATCAACCCCTTGCCGCAGACCTGCGATATGTTATAGCATGCCTCAAAATAAACAATGACCTCGAACGCATAGGAGACCTCGCCGTGAATATAGCACAAAGAGCAATTGCAATAGCGGAAAATAAAGAAGACAAAGTCCCGATCGATTTTAGCGCGATAATGGAAAAAACACAACAAATGCTTTCCCTCGCAATAGAAGCTACAATTGAACTAAATCCTACCATCGCTAATCAAGTATGCGTTATGGAAAAAGAAATTGATGAATTCAATAAAGAAATCCACAATGAAATCATCAAACTGATAAAAGATAAACCAAAAAAAACAAAATATTTTCTACATATACTGGGAGTTTCACGACAACTTGAAAGAATCGCCGATTACGCTACTAATATATGTGAAGATGTAATATACATGATCGAAGGAAAAATAATCAGACATCAGATGTAGTTCAATCACAAAAAAAGGACATTGTCTTATGGCAAAAGCAAAAATATTAGTGATAGAAGATGAAAAGGATATCCTCGACATCATCGAATTCAACCTCGAAAAAGAGGGATACAAAGTCAAATGCGTTGATTCCGGTGAGGAAGGACTTAAACAGGCGAGAGAAAAAATCCCTGATATCATTATTCTCGACCTCATGTTGCCCGGCATAGATGGGCTCGATGTGTGCAAAATACTCAAAAATGATTCGAAAACAAGACACATTCCAGTCATAATCCTGACCGCAAAAAGTGAAGAAGCCGATATAGTAACTGGCCTGGAAATAGGCGCTGATGATTATATAACAAAACCGTTCAACCCAAGGGTGCTGCTCGCCAGGGTAAAAGCCGTTATACGAAAACTTTCCATGTCAAGCAACGATAGCGACGTCATTAAAAAAAAGGACCTCATCATAGACAAAGGGCGCCGGGAAGTCCTCTACAAGGGCAAAAAGGTCGATCTGACATTCACCGAGTTCGAATTGCTCTATCTACTGTCGAAACGGTCTGGTTGGGTTTTCACAAGAAACCAGATCGTCCAGGCAATCAAAGGCAATGGATATCCTGTCACGGAGCGTGCAGTGGATGTCCAGATTGTCGGACTCAGAAAAAAACTCGGAGATGCTGGCGAAATGATCGAAACAATAAGGGGTGTTGGCTACAGATTCAGGGATTAATAAAATGAAACTCAAATATAGAATATTTCCTCTCCTTTCTTTTTCAGCCCTACTCGTAGTGGCAATAGTGTTCTCCCAGTCATGGCTTATGCTAAGAAAAAATCGTTTTGAACAGGCAAAAGAAGACATCAAAAATATCCTATTCGTCACAAAAGAAAATATTTCTTCTGACATCAAAAACAACAATTTAGACGAAGTCGCAAAAAAACTGCTCACCCTTTCAAAAACAATTTCATCCAGAATCACTTTTATAGATTCGAAAGGAACCGTCCTTTTCGACTCCGACGCCAATCCGGTCGAGATGCCCAAACACAACGACCGTCCGGAAATCATCCAGGCAAATGAAAACGAAATAGGAGAATCCTACAGATATAGCACAACCGTAAAGAAAAATCACCTGTATAGTGCAATCAAAGTTGAAAGCCAGAATGGAGAAAAATTCTTCTTGCGAATTTCGCAAAATGATGAAGTTATATTCAAAGGCTTAAACCACTATTTAAAATCTTTACTGATATCATCTCTGATCGGATTGATGGCGTCGGTCATCATAACCTCGTTGATAGTGAGAAAAATTAATATCAATTTAAATGAAATAAAGGAGCAATCCGCGAATTTCGCAAAACTTAATTTCACTAATCAAATTCATTATTCAGGAATACATGAAATTGATATGGTGGCGGAAGAAATTAATAAAATGGCTTCAGAACTAAAAAACAGCATTGAACAGTCAAATAAATCGAACAATGAACTCAGCATAATCCTCTCAAACATGAAGGAAGGAGTCATTGCAACAGACGAAAATGGCAGGGTGATACTGGCTAATAAAACAGCTATGGACATATTCAAAATAAACCAGATAAAATTATCAGAACATCATTTTTATCAGGAGCTTATCAGAAATTCAGAAATTCAAGATATGGTAGAAAAAATCTTGAAGACACAGGAAGATTTCGACAGGGAAATCGAAATGCTCGAAGAAAACACCCGATTCCTGCAAGCAAGAGGAACGCCACTACTCGACAAAAATAAAAAATCAAAAGGTGCGCTGATTGTCTTGAACGACATAACTAAAATCAAAAAACTTGAAAATATGCGTAAAGATTTCGTCGCAAACGTCTCACACGAGATCAGAACCCCACTTACTGCCATTCTCGGTGCTGTGGAAATCCTGCGCAATAACAACTTAAAAGAAAAAAAACAGAAGAAAATCCTCAAAATACTAAAAAAACATTCCCACAGGCTCAATTGCCTGGTGGAAGATATCTTGACTCTCTCAAAGATTGAGCAAGGTATAGATAAATTCGAATTTTACCCCTGCTCAGCAGAAGAAATCATCCTCTCAGCAATAGACGCATGCAAGGAAAAAGCCAAAGACAAAAAAATAAAAATATCAACCGAAATACAGGACTTTTCATTCAGCGCAGATAGGGGATTATTCGAACAAGCCATCATAAATCTGATAGACAATGCAATAAAATATTCAGATAAAGGAAAAGAAATAATAGTAAAAGCAATTCAAAATCAAGGACACAACGAAATCTCTGTTGTAGATGAAGGATGCGGAATACCAGAGAAAGACCTGAATAGAATATTCGAAAGATTCTACCGCGTGGATAAAGCAAGAAGTAGGGAACTCGGCGGAACCGGACTCGGTCTCGCAATAGTGAAACATATTGTCAACGCACACAACGCAGAAATATCTGTCAAAAGCAGCCCAGATAAAGGCAGTACTTTCACAATAAAAATCCCAATTCAAACAGTATAAGCTAATCGATTACTGAAGATATTATACCTCCCCCAATAACACAATCACCATCATAAATAACCGCTGTTTGCCCAGGGGTAATTGCACGCTGCGCACTATTAAACTCCACAATAACTTCCATATTATCGACCTTCTTTATAGTTGCTTTTGCCGATTTACTGCGATACCTAATTTGAACTTCAGCATAAAAAGAATCCTTCTGAGAATAATCCGCTAAAAGCCAATTTAGTTGAGAAATACGAAAAATCTTCGAAAAAAGCTTCGATTCATCAAAAGAAAGTATTACTTCAGACTTAGAAGGAATAATTTTCGTAACAAAAATTGGTTTTCCAAATCCAACCCCAAAACCACGCCTTTGTCCAATCGTAAAATTATGTATTCCATTGTGCTTACCTAAGATACTCCCATCTTCATCCATTAAAAAGCCAGATTTTGCTTCTTTCCCAAATTTTAATCTTAATGTTTCTGCAAAGTTTTTTCCCAAAAGACCAATACATACATCTTGACTTTCCCTCTTCTCAGAATTAGGCAACTCAAGTTTTCTTGCAATTTCCCTTACAGTAACCTTATCATATTCGCTTAACGGAGTAAAAGTCCTACTGAGATCTTTTGATTTTACAAGAGAAAGAAAATAGGATTGATCTTTTGTCTTATCTTTCCCCCTAAACAGTAATACAGACCCATCGTCTGACATTAATATCTTTGCATAATGCCCGGTTACAATTCCATCAGCACCAACAGAATGCGCAAAATTTAGTAATTCTCCAAATTTTAAATATCTATTACATAGCACACACGGATTAGGAGTCATTCCACTTGAATAATTTTCCCAGCACTTCAAAAGGACTTTTTTTTCAAACTTCTCCCTTAGATCAAGAAAATAATGCGGAATTTCAAGTTTTTTACATACTTCTATTACCTGACGCCTATCATCTATTCCACAGCATGATTTCTTTTTTTCAGAAAAACTTTCACAGTCAATTAGTTTAAGTGTAACTCCAATTACATCATATCCTTTTTCTTTCATCAATGCAGCCGCTACACTGGAATCTACTCCGCCACTCATTGCTGCTATAATTTTTTTCTTCTTTGTTTTCACTATTACTTTTTTTTGTTAATTTTATCATAAATGTAAATAATTCAAACTCTTTCATATTGAAAAAACAACTATACAGAACTATTCTTAATATAATCAACAAAATCAATAAATAAAAAAATGGAAATTATTATTGAAAAATGGAAAAATGGAACAAAAGCTCCTTTCCTGATGTTTTTTGACGATGGCCTTCAATCGCATATTAAAAATGCTATTCCAGAATTATTACATAGGAATCTAAAAGCTACCTTTTATATAAATCCAGGTGCATCGTGGTTCAATAAAAGAGAATGGTCCAAAATTGCAAAAGAAAATAAAAACATTGTCTTTGGCAATCATACATATTCTCACAAAGGGGCTAATAATGCTTATGAAGCAGAATATGAAATATCTATGTGCCAGAAATTTATCGAAAAATTTAATAAAAGTCCCTCTCTAACTTCATTTATGTATCCTGGAGGTGCTCCATGGAAACCCAGTAAATCCAAAAGTTCAAAAATTCTTTCAAAATACAATCTAATTCTTAGAGAAAAAACTCTTATGAGAGCAGCAGGAGTTCATATAAAAAAATCTGCTGATTTGATTGCAGAAGCAGAAAAATCAATCCAAACTGAAACCGCAAATCAAATAACTTTTCATGGAGTTGGGGGAGACTGGCACTCTATAGATACATCTCCATTCATAGAACTTTTAGATTACCTGACTGATAAGAGGGATTTAATATGGGTAACAGATCACATATCATCTTATAAATATCAAAAGCTCTTTTTAAATACGAAAATTACAAAACTTAATCGTACTGAAAATTCTTTCTCTTTTAAATTGATATCAAAAATTTCCGACAGGCTCTTTCTTGATGAAAAATTAACTCTCTCTTTTCAGTTCCCAGAAGATTGTCGGAAAATTCAGATTTTCAAAGATTCCAAAAAAATAAATTTCAGAATAAGGAAAAATCGTGTATATTTTGACGTTTTACCTGATGAATCAGAAATAAAAATTGAGAAATTTTAACATCATATATGAAGACATTTTTCAGAAAAAATATACTTCAAATGAGCGGCTATGTCCCGGGAGAGCAACCCCAAAAATCTAAAATAGTAAAACTTAATACAAACGAAAACCCATTCCCCCCAACACCTAAAATAAAAAAATTCCTCATTAACTTCGATATATCAAAACTCAGATTGTATCCAGATTCTCTATGCTCAGAACTGAGAAAACTCATTGCAAAAAAATTTCAAATAAAGCCTTCCAATATAATAGTTGGAAATGGCTCCGATGATATCCTAAATATAATCACTAGATGCTGTGCCGATGAGACAAACCCAATATCATATTTTGAACCAAGCTATTCTCTGTATTCTGTCCTCGCAAAAATACAAGCTGCAAAATGTATTCCTATCCCATTAGAAAAAGACTTCTCAATCCCACGAAAAATTCCTGATGAAATCTTCAAAGCAAAGCTAATTTTTATAGTTCGCCCAAATGCCCCTTCAGGTAATAATTTCCCAAAAGATATCATTAAAAAAATATGCTTAAAAGCAAAAGGAATAGTACTTATAGATGAAGCTTACGCGGACTTTTCCGAAGATAATTGCATAGATATGGCAATCAACATGGATAATGTTGTTGTATGTAGAACTCTTTCTAAAAGTTATTCTCTTGCGGGGATAAGACTTGGATTTGCAATCGCCAATGAAAATATAATTTCTCAGATGATGAAAGTAAAAGATTCCTATAATGTTTGTAGATTATCTCAAGAAATTGCGAAAATCGCAATAACAGATGAAAATCACTTCAAAAAAAATATAAAAAAAATTATAAAAAATCGAACAAAATTGATTGAAAATTTGAAAAATCTGAACTTCAATGTCATAGATTCCCAGACCAACTTCATATTTACTTCCCCTCCAGATAATTTCAAATTAAATGCAGAACAAATATATAATTACTTAAAAAAGAACGGTATTTATGTGAGATATTTTAAAGGCAAAGTCACTGAAAACTACCTGCGAATTACAGTTGGAACAGAAGAAGAAAACAAAAAACTTATAGATAATTTAAAGCATATTCAATAATTTTGTTTTCTAAAATTACAATGGAAATGAGGAAGCGAAAATATTTTATTTTTTTTACTGCGTCTCTGCTGATTTTACTTCACATAATATTGTCGTCTCTTGCGATTTTCGCAAAATCACCAACATTCGATGAATCTGTTCATTTAACTGGTGGATATACATATTGGAAATTAAATGATTTCAGAATAAATCCAGAAAATGGAAATTTCCCTCAACGTTTAGCCGCGATACCATTACTTTTTGATAAAAGTATAATTTTACCTCTTGAATCCACCTATTGGCAAAATGTTCAAGAGTGGTTTTTCAGTTTTTTCTTTCTTTTTAAATCTGGAAATAATCCGGATAATTTGTTTATTCCGGCCAAGTTTATGATGCTTTTTTTAAGTACAACGTTATGTTTGAGTGTTTTTTATGTCTCATCCAGAATATTTAATTCATCATTTGCTCTTATATCCCTTTTCTTTTGCGTTTTTTCTCCAACAGTACTTGCTCATTCAAACTTGATAACTTCCGACATTTCTGCAAGTCTTTTTTTTCTACTTTCAGTGTACTTTATATGGGAAAATCTTAAAAATATAAACATCGCAAATACTTTATTATCCTCTTTATCTCTTTCTCTGCTCTTCTTGTCAAAAATGTCAGCTCCAATAATAATCCCCTTTTATCTAATTTGCATTTTTATCCGTTTAATAAGTGATAAACCACTAATTTGCGAATTTAGGAAAAAAATTTTCATTCAAAAAAGCCTATCAAAAAAGATATTAACTTTATCTTCTATTGTATTAATACAGTTATTTTTTGTTTACTTTTCTATATGGGCGGCGTTTTCTTTTCGCTATTCTCAAGTTCCCCCTGGCTCTAAATCTTCAGCTGCTGCTGAAATCCAATTTGACGATTTGATTAAGGGGAAAAAAGACTTTATAGATAAATCAATGCTTTTGATCGATAAATTAAAGCTTTTACCAAGAGCTTACACTCACGGATATCTTTACGTAAAAAAACATCTCAATAAGCGGATTTCATTTATGAATGGCGAGAAAAGTAATAGTGGTTTTTTATTATTCTTCCCATATGCATTTATGATTAAGACACCTTTACCGTTAATTTTACTTTTGCTTCTTTCTACGTTATATGCTCTGAAAAAGAGTATTCCTTATGATTTTGTTCCATTTGCGATTTTCGCAATTCTCTTTATTATTTTTGCCTTATCGTCAGGCATAAATATTGGACATCGCCATCTTCTGCCACTTTATCCTATTTTTTTTATTTTTTGTCCATATTTTGCTTACAAAAAAAGCGTCTTTTGGAAAAAGGCATTCCTTGTAGCATCTTCTTTATTTTTTGCTTTTGATACATTAATTATTATGCCTGATTACCTGGCATATTTCAATCAAATTGCTGGCGGTCCTAAAAATGCTTATAAGAAGTTAGTTGATAGTTCTCTCGACTGGGGACAGGACCTCAAGGAATTAAAGAATCTATCAGACTTTATTGCTGAAGAAAAAAATTTTTATCTTTCTTATTTTGGGACTGCTTCAATTAACAGTTATGGTTTGCAGAAATTCATTTCTCTGCCAGGTTATTTTACGCAAGAAAACTTTTATATTCACAATTTCAAACCAGGAGTTTATTGTATAAGTGCAACTATGCTTTATCTTTTATACTATCAGGACATCTTTGCCACTTTAAAATTTCCTCCAGAAATTCTATTTAATGATAGTTTTGAAAAACTCAAGCCTTTTATTGATGATATGCTTGTCGAAGCTGAAAGAGGAAATTTAAAAATATTCCTTGAAAAATATGGAGAGGATTTCTGCCTAAGACGATACAAAGCTTATGATTTAATCAGATTCGCAAAACTTTGCGAATATTTAAAACAAAAAAAACCCGACTATTATGCGGGGTATTCAATATTAGTTTATAAGCTAAATGAAAATGATATAAATAATGCTATGAAAATGAAAGTCTCATTTTAAAAAAAGGGAGGAAGACTATGAACGAAAAATTATCTGCGATTTTCGCAAGGCGCTCAATTAGAGTTTTTCAAGAAAAAGAAATCCCAGAAGAAATGATAAAAGATATTCTGGAAGCTGCTATGGCAGCTCCATCAGCAGTAGCAAAGGATCCATGGGAATTTATAGTTATAAAAAACAAGAACACTTTGATAAAAATAACAGAAGCTCTACCAAATGGAAAAATGCTCTCCTCTGCACCACTCGGAATAATAGTATGCGGAGATATTAAAAGAGCTCATGGGAATGAATTGTCATTCCTGCTACAGGATTGCTCTGCAGCAATTCAAAATATCCTTCTTGCCTCATCAATTCTTGGATTGGGTGCATGCTGGCTTGGTGTTCATCCGCGAACTGAAAGAATATCCTATATCAAAGAATATTTTAAGCTTCCAGAAAATATTATTCCGATAGCTGCTATTGCATTGGGTTTTCCGGCAGAAAAAAAAGAGCCAAGAACCAGATTTGACAAAGAAAAAATACACTTCGAAAAATGGTAGTAATTCAGCTTTTTTTTTTGAAAATATATAATTATAGTATAATTTATCAAAAAAATAAACTTTAAAATGAAATTTTCTACAAAAACAAGATATGGTCTGAGGATTCTTCTGCAAATTGCAGAGACAAAAGACAAGAAATTTGTTCAAGGAAAAGAAATTGCGAGAGCTCAAAAAATTACAGAGCCTTACATGGAACAAATAATGATTTCACTTAAAAATGCTCGTTTAATAAAAACGACAAGAGGATGTTTTGGCGGATATGCCCTTACCAGGAGTCCTTCTGAAATAAAGTTAAGTGAGATTATTGAACTCTTTGAAGGCCCAATATATTTTACAAATTGCGTAGAAGATAAAGATTCATGTGACCTGATTAATAATTGCAAGGCACATGTGTTATGGAAAAAACTCGCAGCAAGAATAAAGAATATCTTTGATAATATTTCATTGGAAGAAATAATGTTAAATAAAATTTAAAAAAATTTAGTTTATGTGTAAGGAGAAAGAATGAATGATAATAAGTTAAAAGTTCCTACATTGGCTCTACATGCAGGGCAAACTCCAGATTCCACTACTGGTGCACGTGCCGTCCCAATTTATCAAACAACCAGTTATGTCTTTAAATCTGCAGAGCATGCAGCAAATCTATTTTCACTTAAGGAGTTTGGAAACATTTATACCAGACTTATGAATCCAACTACAGATGTCCTGGAAAAAAGAATAGCCGCAATAGATGAAGGCACAGGAGCCCTTGCAACTTCAAGTGGTATGGCAGCTATTTTTTTGGCTATCACAAATATTGCCAGAACAGGAGATAATATAATAAGTTCAGCATCGTTATACGGTGGAACAGATACACTTTTCAGATATACATTTCCACGCTTTGGAATTGAAACAACTTTTATTGAAGATTTCAGCCCTGAAAATATCAAAAAAAATATAAAGCAAAATACAAAACTTATTTACGCTGAAACCATTGGAAATCCCAAGGGAGACGTACCGGATTTTGAGAAAATAGCAGAGGTAGCTCATAAAGCTAAAATTCCTTTTTTTGTAGATAACACTTTTGCTCCTTCAATATGCAAACCTTTCAAATATGGCGCAGATGTTATAGTATATTCCTGCACAAAATGGTTGGGTGGACACGGAACTTCAATCGGAGGAATAATCGTTGACAGCGGAAATTTTAATTGGGGGAACGGAAAATTTCCAGAGTTTACTGAGCCTGATCCAAGTTATCACGGACTTAAAATATGGGATGCCCTCTCGAATGTTCCTGGAATGGGGAATGTTGCCTTCATAATTAAAGCGAGAATTCAAGGGATGAGAAATATTGGCCTTTGCCCTTCTCCTTTTAATTCATTCTTAATTCTTCAAGGAGTAGAAACCCTGCCTTTAAGAATGAAAAAACACGGTGAAAATGCTATTGAACTGGCAAAATTTCTAAAAAATCATCCCTGTATATCATGGGTAAATTATACAGGTCTCGAAGAGCACAAATGGCATCAAATTGCGAAAAAGTATTTAAAAGGCAGTTTTGGTTCAGTTTTTGGCTTCGGAATAAAAGGCGGCTATAAAGCAGCTGAAAAATTTATTAACTCAGTAAAACTTGCAAGCCATCTGGCTAATGTTGGAGACGCAAAAACTCTAGTCCTTCATCCAGCATCAACAAGTCACCAACAAATGACTGAAGATGCACAAATAGCATCAGGTGTTACTCCAGATTTTATAAGAGTATCCGTTGGACTTGAAGATATTGATGATATCAAAGCAGATTTCGATCAGGCATTGCGAATTTCGCAAAAATAAATTTTTACTAAAAAGTCTGACTTGTTTTATTTTTATTTAATGCTATAGTGCGCACTTCAAGTTCTTCATACAATTTCTTCAGCGGGGCGTAGCGCAGTCTGGTTTAGCGCGTCTGCCTTGGGAGCAGAAGGTCGTGAGTTCGAATCTCACCGCCCCGACCATGATTTAGTTAGGCTTTACTGAAAAATTCAAAAGATATTATATAATTATTTGACAAGTAAGTATTTATGTAGTATAATGTTCTCAAAAAAATGCTTTAAATTGCAAGGAATATCAAGGTGCCCCTTCAAAATCCTCCCCACTTGAGCCGTCAAAAAGAAGCATCTCTGGCTCAAACCGATAAGATACAAGACGAAAGAGGGATCGGAAATCTGGATCAGGCTGGGCCTTCTCGGAATGAACCTGAAAACGGCGGTATCGAGAGCCTAAAACTGAGAGAAATAAGAAAAAAAGACGGCGAAGGTAGAGAATTTTTCAGAACATATAGTGGATATGCAGAAAAATTTTTCGCCCAAAATGCAAAAATCTTTTTTCAGTAGGCCCTAAATTTAGGCTTACGATTTTGGTGGTTTGAAAGCACCATAAGATCCAAAAATAAAAAAACAGAATAAAAAAACTCCTGCGCAAAATAAATAATTTGAAGAAAGCGTTTGGGATTTCATTCTAGCAATTACAATAAGGAGAGGTAAGTCGATGCAGATTGCTGAAATGATTCCTCCTGATAATCCATAAATCAACCCCTGTTTCCAGTTGGGATAATTGTCAAAATTAAGGTTATAATCTTTTAAAGGATCTTTCATCTTCGTCATGCTTTTTTTCTTGTGGAAGACTTTGACAGAAACAGAATATGTAAAGTTTTAAGTAAAAATATAAAAACTATTATAAGTCCTATTATTGGTAGAAATATAGCAAACACTGATAATATGAGAGATAGAAAAAGCTCAATTGTTGAAATAATACAATTAGCAATTCCTGCTGTAATTACTGAACTTGATGCCCTAATTAAAGCTGTTAATGTTTGAATTCCTCCTGCAGTCCCACCTCCCACGATGATTGCGAGAGTCCATTTCACAAGCGGAGAAATATCAATTATAATCGAAGAAGAAAGAATTATTCCCGCTATAATAGCTGTAGGAGTACTCAAATTATCCATAATATTATCTACTATTGGTATATAGTATGTTGCGATTTCAAGGATGGAGGCCGTTAAAAATGTTATAAGTGCTGGCCATGAAGATAGCCATATAAAATTTTCCGCTAGCTTTATATGACCATACCTGGCAGCAATAGAAATTATTAACATTGGTATAAAAACACGGAAACCACAAGCTGCGCTTAAGCCTATCCCCATTATAATTGCTATTATCAGATTTTGATTTAAAGGCTCCATATAAAAACTCTAACCTTAGAAATTTAGGTGTTTATTTATTTTTTCATCTTCAGTAATTGAAAACAATGATTTTTTATTGAAACCAAATAGCATTGCAAATAAATTGCCAGGGAACATTTCACACGAATTGTTAAAATCCGTTACAGCTGCATTATAGGCTCTTCTTGCAGCAGAGATTTGCTCTTCAATCTCGGTTAAATTCTTTTGAAGATTAAGAAAATTTTGATTTGCTTTTAAATCAGGGTAGTTTTCGGACAAAGCAAGAAGTTTTGTCATAAGAGGAGCAGACTCAATGCCGAGTCTAATTTTTTCATCATTAGAGATGTTTTTTGTGCTGGTTGCCCTAATTTCTATCAATTTTTCAAGAGTTTCACGTTCGTGTTTTGCGTAACCTTTCACGGTTTCCACCAATCCAGGAATCAAATCAAAACGTTTTTTTAACATTACATCAATTGTGGCAAAGGCTTTTTCTGCCATATTTTTCTTGGATATAAATGAATTATATATCAAAGCAACAATTATGATTAAAGTAAAAAGAAAAACTAATAACAAGAACATCATTATAAAAATATTGTATTTTTTAGATTATTTTTCTCTTTTTTATTTTTGAAAGAATTCGCGGGACATTTTTTGGCTCAAAGAAAGCAGGTAAATCATGCATGCAACTTGCACATCCAGCCGCTAAACCAATAGCAAAACTCTCAAAAAGGTCTTTTCCAGATGAAATTTCTGCAAGCATTATTGCTCCTACAGTATCGCCAGCACCAAGAGGGTTAACGAAATTATCGATAGGTGGAATTGAATACTCAAATGCAATATTTTCCGTAAATAAAAACGCATTATTTGCCCCGGCTGTAACAGCTATTACTTTTATGGGATATTTTTTTAAACATTCTTTGGCAGAAGCTTTGATATCTTTTTTTCCTCCAATTGATATTATTTCTTCCTCATTTACTTTCAATATGTCAACTCCGGCAGCAAGTGCACCGTCGGTATATTGTACTGCATCCATATAAACAGGAATTTCCAATTTTTTTGCTTCTTGCGTTACTTTTGTATAGAAATCAACATTCATTCCTGGGGGAAAAGTACCGCATAAAGCAATATAATTTTTCGTCGAAGCCTCTGAAAATATCAGGTTAAAAATTTCTTTTTCTGCTGTCTTTGCAATTGTCTCAGATGGCTCAATCAATTCAGTCATCTTGTGGTCTGACATAGAAAGACATGTGGTGCATATTCTTGTTTCAGCATGAGCGTTAACAACTTTATATTTCAATCCTTCAGCGTCCATTGCATTTAGTAATAGTTTTCCTGTTTTTCCTCCGGCAAAAAGGAAATTCTTTGTTTTTACTCCATTATTCCATATTTTTACTGCTCTGCAGAAATTTACCCCTTTACCAGCAGCGCAATAGGATACTGAACTAGCCCGATTTACAATGCCCTTTTCAAAAGTCTGAAATTTCAAGACTTTCTGCCAGGCAGGATTTAACCCGACTACTAATATTGTTCCTTTTATTGAATTATTCATTTTTTTCTATCCTGTTTCTTATTTTTTTCAACCCATTCACCTTCATGCCATATTATTCCAAAGTCTGAACGCATATCACGATTTTGTACCCTCATATAAAAGGCTTCAAACTGTTTTAAAGCCCACAAAAGAGGAAAATAAGAAATCATTGAAAGCCCCTCAGGTGTAATTTTCTTTCCTCCTCTTTTTTCTGCAGTGAAAACTTCCTGCATCATAGAAAGTTTTGACAAAATAGTTATGAAAATAAAGTATGGTGCTGGAACTTTTATAAGTTCTCTGAAAAAATAGAAATTTCTCTCTTTCTCAAAATTATCTGTGTCAACAAGTTCGGAATTTGCTTCTGAAACGATCATAGAATAAAATTTATATATTCCAAGAGGATCTATTAGAACATTAGACCAATTATTTTCTGGTAATACTCCATAACATTTTTCATCGAGCCCTGTTGTAAATTCTACTTTTACACCATTTGAAGTCTGCAGATATGGTTGGATAAAATTCTTTGCAATCATATCGGGCATTCCGGTCTTATTCACCTGTATAGAAGCTTCTTCAATGGCCTTTTTGAACTCTCTCTCATTTATTTTCTTTGATGCGTAAAATTTAACAGAGTCTTCTACTTTTTTCCATATATCGGATATTGGACTGCGTTTTTTTTTCTTTCTCATCGTAAAACTCGTAAAATCAGGCAAAAAACAACCTAAAAAAGATTATTTTTTTTCCCTTATAATTAAGGCATTCTTAATAATATAATCGGCATATTCGTAAAAATCAAATGATTTTTATAAAAAAATAGGGGGGCATAATTTGCCCCCATTACTTAGTAAATTCGGAGAGATAATTTATTCCTCTACGATTCCTCCCTCAAATGTTTCTTTTACAGCATCGGCTATACCAAGTTCTTGCATAAAATACTCCCAGCTATAACCGGTTCTGTTTATTATAGTGCGGAAAATTTTATCCAATCCCTGCTCCCTATCAATAAGGAAAAGCCAACGTGTGATTAGTCGTCTTTGAGATGCTTCTTTATTTGTTAATTCAGATTCAGGTTTTTTTAGAATTTCCACAAAATGCCTATTAATCTCATCTACTTTGCTTTGTGCTTCGGATACAATCAAACCGTGACTATAATCTATTTCCTCTGCAATCCTTTTTACTAATATTTTTGCGAGTTCCTTGGTTGCTTCTTCATCACTTAAAGCTTCAGCAGCAAGCTTGATTTCATTGGCATTTTCCCTTATAATAGCGTGAAATTGCGGAAAAAGATCGGACTTTATTTGAGAAACAAGGGTTGAAGAATGCTCTTTTATAAGATTTTTGGCCGTGCTTTCAATCGTTGGTAGTTGATCATATATTGCTGCTATTGCAGTATCAGCAAGAGGTTCAGCCTGGGTATTAACAAAATCATCAATCATTGCCGGAATATTGTTTAATTGGTCTGTTACAATATTTTTTATAATCGCAGATACACTATCGTTTTTCACAGCTCTTCTTATCTGAACGCTAAGAAAAGTTGTGTAAACAATTACAAAAAGTGCCAGAAGAACATAAATAATAGATAGCACTTTAGTTGATGCGCAAACCTTATTTTTTTGATCATTGGCTTGTTTTACGAGGTTTTCTAATTTATTGATGATATTATCATTCATTTTGAGCCTCCTTCATATTTTTTTTCTCCTCTTGGTGGATTAACTTCATAAATAGCAAGTTCAAGGACTGCCTCAGCAAGTTCAAGTTTTATGTCGTCAAGTTCTTTTTCTGATAGAGCTTTATAATCTTCAGTATTTCTGAACTCGGAAATAGTCCTTTCAAGCCCATCAAACATAGTTGAAAGATCAACGAGATTTTGTTCAAGATGGTCTGTAATATCTTCTATGAAAACATATTGGGCTGCAGTGATGGTCTTATGCAATTTTTCAGGATTCAAATCAGGAAACTTTTTCTGCAAATCTTTTTCAATGTCTGCCATAGATTCTTCAAGGACTTTTGTCAACTCTTCTTTCAGGTGGTTTTCTATAAAGACTTTCATATTATTTAAGAGTTCATTGCCTTTATCTTTGAACATAGGCAATTCCTTTTTGAAACGTTCTATAAATATATTTGCTACTTTAGGAGCTGATTCACTTACTATTTTTTTCTCAAGAAGTCTGACTTCTGGGCCATTCATCACATCCTTCAAATCTACTAAAACCTGTTCTTTCAATAATTTTAAATTATTTTCGCTTGTAAAATTTTCGTAAATTTTGAAAAGATTCCAGGCGAAGACACCAAGGGCAATGAGTATTGCCAGGATTGAAAGCCTCGCAATAACCATTCCCTGCCTGCGAGTTTCTTCAGTTTCTCTGAGCAGAGTCTCGAGTTGTTCGATTTTAGCCGAAAGATCCTGAGAACTACTATTCTCTTTTTTGATTTCTTCGGGCATATTTCCCCCTTTTTTATTTTGCTTTACTTTTGTTTTACTCTTATAAAAAATAACATAATAAAAAAAAAATACAAGTAAATAGTTATGAAAAGTGGCAAATATTCCATAAAGACATTGGCAATATCCTATTCGTAAGTTTTTCCCTTATGGCAAGCTCTCCAGATTCTACATTCAGGTTTTTCCCGAAAACATCATAAAAAATATTTAAAGGCATAAGTGGAGATGCTTCAATGTTATATATGGTAAGAACTATGAATAATGGATTGTCACAAAGTAGTTTACTACAATCGGCCAGAAGTCCGGCTAAACAATTCTCAAGCTTCCATAGTTCCCCTTTGGGGCCCCTACCAAAGGCGGGAGGATCCAAAATTATAGCATCATATCTTTTTCCCCTGCGAATTTCGCGCTTTACAAATTTTACCGCATCGTCGAGTATCCACCTTACTGGTTTTGAAGACATACCAGAAATTTCAAGGTTTCTTTTTGCCCACATTATTGATGGAGAGGATGCATCCACATGAGTTACGGAAGCTCCTGCAGACAAAGCAAAAAGAGTTGAGGCTCCAGTATATCCAAATAAATTAAGGACATTTTTATTTTTAAGCGACCTGCAATCCTTTATAAAATTCCAGTGAGGTTCTTGCTCAGGGAAAATTCCTAAATGTTTTGAATTATCATTCATACGCAATTCGAAATTGAGAATTCCAATCTTCAAATTCCATACTTTTTTGATATTTCTCCTCAAAATCCAGTTCCCCTTATCAGAAATAAAAATGGCATCAGCTTTATTCCATTCATTTTCCGAAAGGGATTTTTTCCACCATGCTTTAGGCTCTGGTCTGATAACTTTGACTCCAGCAAAATTTTCAAATTTCATTCCAGAGCCGCTGTCAATAAGTTCATATTCCGGACATTCACTGATTTTTACAATTAATTGGAGTTGCGAATTTCGCAATATTTTCACCCATTTAGTGAGATATGTTTGCCACAGCGTGGACAATTTACGGATTCAGCTATGAAACCAGGTGGAACTTTGAACTTAAGTCCACATGAACAGTCGAAAAATTTGAAATTAGCCGATTTCATCAATATGTTATTAGCTTCTTTTGCTCTTTTTCGAATAGATTCATCCTTTGTTTCTACTCCTCTCAAGCGCAGTTGTCCTTCGTTAATTTCGCGTTCTGGATTGGATATTAAGCTTTCTTTTTTAAATTTTTTATACGCCTCATTATAGTCATGAATTCTTGCTCCTGCCATTGAACGAAGTATCTTTATCCTTTCTTCCGTTGGAGGATGAGTGCTGAAAAGAGAAGAAAAGCTATGTCCATCAAGACCAAGGGGAGGGATGATATACATAGGTGCCGTAACTCTATTTGCAGATTCAAGTGGAATTTTGGCTTTTGCACTGATTTTTTCCAGGGCGGAAGCAAGCCCTTCAGGATATCTTGTAAAAATAGCTGAAGATGCATCAGCAAGATATTCTCTACTTCGCGAACATGCAAAATAAATTAATTGTGCAATAAATGGGGCAATTATTGCAAGGATGATGCCGGCAAAGATGAGAATTACCTGAATTTGCCCTCCACTATCTCTTGAGCTTCGAGATCTTCTTCCTCCAATGTTTCCATAAAAGATCATTCGTGTAAACATATCTGAAAGTATAACAATTGTTCCAAGCATAACACCGGCTAAAGTAAGAAATTTTGTATCTTCATTTTTTATATGTCCTATTTCGTGTGCAATTACTGCTTGAAGTTCATCGCGATTTAAAATTGTTAATAAGCCTGTTGTAACAGCTACTGCACAATCTCCAGGAGAACCAACAGCAAACGCATTTGGTGCATTGCTTTCAATAATATAAACTTTTGGTGTTGAAGGAAGGGCAGCAGCAATTTTCATCTCCTCCACTATATTATATAGCTGAGGGGCATCTTTATGTTTTACTTCCTTTGCACCTGAGAATGCTAATAATATGTTTTTCCCCTCTACAAAAGCGATAAAAGTCAAAAAAAACCATATTACACCAGCAAATGAAATTCCCAGCACAATTCCAGACCTTCCTCGCGAAAAAAACACCCCAAAAGATGCTCCAAGAAAGAGAAGAAGTAATCCCATAGCGCAAATTAAGAAGGCGGATTTTATTTTATTTTGTCTTACAATTTCCCACATAATCTTATTTTTTTTGATAGAATTCAGTTATGTCAAAAAATATTTTCTTCTTTTGTCCTTCAGGGAGAAATATTTCAATACAATCCAGTATTTTGGAAGCATCTTTTGATTCAATAAGATACTGATTCGACAAAATATAACCAGGATAATATTTTTCAAGATAATATTGTTCAGCTTCAATCCCATAAAATGTACTTTTTGCCCCTTTTATTATTATTGGTTCCGTTATAGAACCATTACCTCCATATAAAATCATGCCTCTAAAACTTAGAACTTCCGAATAATTAGAAGGAATTAGGATTTTCTTAGATATTTCAGAATTACGACAGGAAAATACAAGAAATACGAAAAATAAAAATATATTTGAAACAATTTTTACCTTTTTCATGCAAAAGTTCTGATTCCATAAAAAAATAATTTTTAACTAAAAATATACCACAATTTGAAGAAAATAACAAACTTAAAAAGTTTTTCCTTCAGTTGAATTTTAAAATAGATTCTGTATAATTCAAAAAAAATGGAGAAAAAGATGATAAACAAACTCAAGGTTAGATTTGCCCCTTCTCCAACAGGACATGTCCACATAGGCAATATTAGAGTTGCCATATTTAATTGGCTGTATGCTAGAAGTCAGAATGGGCTATTCCTGCTAAGGATTGAAGATACCGATGTCGAACGCTCAACAGAATCAGCCGTAAATGCGCTTTTCAATGTATTAGAATGGTTAGGGTTAAACTACGATGGAGAGGTATTATATCAATCAACTCAGTTTCAGAAACACCTTGAAACGGCAGAAAAATTGATCAAAACGGGATTTGCCATTAAAAAAAATAGCGAAAATTCAAAGGGGCAACCAATAATTTTTATTTTTCCTTATGACTGTTCCAAATTAAATTTTGTAAGAGAAAAAGAGAAAGTTACTATTCAAATAAATCATGAAGAAGATATCTCTCTTAGCCTTACAGGGGCTAAGTTTTCTTATATAGAAAATGAAAAAATTATCGAAAAAGAAACAACTTTAGCAGGATTATATAAACTTCAAATATTTGACAAAGAGAATAAAATCGTCTTCAATCTGGATGAAAAAATCAAAGAAATTTCAGAGCAAGAAATAAAAATTTCCAACGCAAGTAAAATCGAGTTTATACGGCGTGAGGTATTTTTTAAGGACGAAGTAAAAGGAGAACTTTCCAAACCTCTCGACAGTATGAAAGACTTTGTTATCGTGAGAAGTAATAATACACCAGTGTTTCATCTTGCAAATGTATGTGACGATATAACGCAGGAAATAAATTTTATAATGAGAGGAGATGACCATGTTGAAAATACTTTTCGACATTTATTTCTCTTTAGTGCAATAGGTTATCAACCTCCTCGTTATGCCCATTTGCCAATGATTGTAAACCAACAAGGAAAACCATATAGCAAAAGAGATGGAGATGCCTATGTGGGGGATTTCAGAGATAAAGGTTTTCTTCCACAGGCTTTATTCAATTATCTCGCTTTACTCGGATGGTCGCCCGGAGATGACCGTGAAAAAATGACAAAAGAAGAAATGATAAGAGAATTCTCGGTTGACAGGATTAAAAGCTCTCCTGCTCAATTTGATATTCAAAAGTTAATAAATATGAACGGATTATATATTTCTGAATTAAATTTAGATGAGTTTATAAACCTCTCATATAATTTTATTCCATGGTCAGAAAAAAAACCGGAAAAGGAAAAATTTGCGAAAATCGCAAAATTAATGCATCCCAGAACAAAAACGTTTGCTCAGGTCAGTGAATGGAAATACTTTTTCTTTAATTCGTATGAAATAAATTCGAAAGATAGGGAAAGATTTTTTAGTGGCACAAATAAAGAGGCATTACTGTCTTTTGCAGAGACCCTTAACTCTCTCAAAAACCTGAATGCATATATCGTAGAATCTCTTATAAGAAAAACAGAAGAAAAATTCAATTTAAAAAAAGGTTCTCTTAACCTTCCTTTGAGAATAGCTTTGAGCGGAGTAAAAAGTGGACCACCGATTGAAGATATAATACTTTTGCTTGGAGCATCAGACTCTTCTATAAGAATTAAGAAAAAAATTTGTGAAAACTGAATTGTCTTCAAAAGTGGAATATTTTTTTTGAAAAATTCTTTTTAGAGATTTATATTTACGAAAAAATTAGGAGAAACGCCAATGAAAAAAACATTTTATTACTTCTTTTCAGGGATTATTGCTCTTGCGATTTTTGCAAGTGGATGTGGAACAGATCCAGCAAGAATTGATGCTTCAGGAACAGATACTATTACAACAACTGATGATGTTAATGTAAAAGATTGGCAAATTGCCGCTGAAAAATGCGTTAATTCCCTCCTCACCTCAGGTGTATTGCTCAGAAATGATGGAAGAAAATCAGTTATAATGGTAAGCACTGTAAAGAATTCAACAAATCAACATATTGATATTCAAATACTTACACAAAAAATTAGAACAGCTATCTTGCGCTCAGGGCAGGCTCTAACAACTACTGCTGTCAGTGCTGATGGGCCAGAAGACAAGGCAACAAAACAGGTGAGAGACCTTCAGGATGATGAAATGTTCAACCAAAATACAGTTCAAAAAATGGGAACCGTAATTGCTCCAGATTATAGTCTTGCTGGTGAAATCACACAACAAAGTACAAGACAGGGAAGGATGAGAGAATCATATTTTTATTTTCATCTTACTTTGACTGATTTAAAAACAGGGCTTGCAGTATGGGAGGATGAAGTAGAGATTGCAAAGCAAGCTAAAAAGCCACTGGTAGGTTTCTAAAGTTTCAAAAATGAAAAGTGCGTAATAAGTAATTTTATACCTCTTACGTCGATGGGGGATTAAACTGATTTCGAATTGCAATAACTAAGTTATTTATTCATGTTTTTATGTATGAATTGACCGGGTGTAAGTCCACATCGTTTTTTGAAGGTTGTACAGAAAATTCTCTCATTAGCAAATCCGCATGAGTCGGCAACTTCCTTTAAACGCATGGGAGAATGAAGTAATAATTCTTTAGCCTTTTCAATACGTTTATTTAAAGAAAATTCCTTTATACCAATTCCAAAATGATTCTTGAAAATATGCCTAAGGTATTCACTGCTTATCCCAATTCTTTTTGCTATGTCTGAAATAAGTGGCGGTTCTTCAAGTTCAAGGGAAAGTATTCGTGATGCTTCTGTGGCAAAATTAATTGTTCTGTTAAGTTTTTTATAATTTTCTTTTAGTTCAGCTTCCCACACTATTTCCTGTAAAAGTGCAGTTAATCGTAAATCTTTTGCATTTTCAGGACCATCCTCCTGCCAATGAGAGATATCAGCAATATCCATTAGAATTCTTCTCGACCTGACACTTATTAATATCTGTATATTTGCAAGTTTTTTAGCAAGGGAATTATTTTTAACTTCAAAATGCAAACAATTATCCATCCCATCTTCTTCCATTTTCTGATTATGCATTTCTCCCTTCATATAAATTAGCAAATCACCAGCGTTAAATTTAATTTTTTTTCCTGAAGAAAGTTGACTTATCCCACTGCCAGTTGGATGAAAAACAATTTCTACACAATTATGAGAATGCATTGGACAAAAATATCCCGATTTCAATTTATGCTGAAAAACACGTAAAAATTTAACCGATTTTGAAAATAAATAACCGTTTTTAGAAATTGTCATATAACATAGTACACGATAAAATAAATAATGTCAAGAAAAAATAATTATTAGTAAGGGGAATTATTAAAATAAGGAGAAAAAATGGAAAAGAGGATTGTTTTTAATGGTAAATGCTTGGTAGAACTTGAAGATTTTGAAATTTCAGATTTAAAGGATGGTGAAGTAAAGGTGAGAACGCACTTTAGCTTGATGAGTACAGGGACTGAAAATATTGTTTTTAATAGAAATTTTGATCCTGGTACACACTGGGACAAATGGGTCAAATATCCTTTCTATCCCGGATATACTTGTTGTGGGGTGGTAGAAGAATTAGGGAAAAACGTTAGTTCGATTAAAAAGGGGGATCGTGTAGCAATAACTAGAGGACATGCATCTGCACATATTGTTTCTGAAGCAGATTGTATAAAAATACCAGATTCTATATCAGATTCTGATGCCCCGTGGTTTAAATTGGCCAAGATAAGTGCTATGGCCGCAAGGGTTGCTAACTTATCATTAGGTTCTTCTGTTCTGATTGTGGGAGCAGGACCAATAGGGCAAATGGCAATACGTTGGTGTTCTGTTGCAGGTTCATTTCCTATTATCGTTGTGGATTCAGTAAAAATGAGAATTGAGATGGCAAAAAAAGGAGGAGCTTCACATTGTATTTCAAAATCTCTTTCAGAATCTTTTGAAGAGATAAAAAAGATCTGTGGTGGAGATGGTCCCCAAACTGTTATTGATAGTACAGGACATTATCAAGTTTTTCAGGACGTATTAAAAATTGCAGGAAAATTTGGAAGAGTAGTAATACTTGGAGATACAGGAAGTCCGGCGAACCAGCATCTTAGCTCTGAGGTAATGACAAAAGGACTACATATAGTCGCTGCACACGATTGCCATGAAACCCCTAATTGGAATTTCAAGATAATATCTAACTTGTTTTTTGAATTTGTGAAATCTGGTAAGTTTAGTCTTGAAGGATTGAATACGCATATTTTTGAACCGGAGCAGTATCGTGAGGCTTACAAAATAGCTAATGAAAAACGTGGAGAAACCATGGGAATATTATTTAAATGGAATTAAAATATTTAAGGAGAAAATTATGAAACTAAAATTTAGTGCAGCTGATTGGGCTTATTATGAAAAATCCGGACTATCACCGGAAGAGTACTATAATAAACTTGTAGAACTCGGATATACAGGAGTAGAAATGGTGCCCCAAGAGAGACTTAAAATTGCAAAATCAGCAGGTTTGGAAATATTAAATGAAAGCATTTTTGCAGATTGTATCCCACATGGCCTTAACAGAAAGGAAAATCATCCGCGACTGATAAAAAAAATACGAGATAGTCTTCAAATTGCAGGAGAAGAAGGAATAAAAGCTCTTATTATATTTAGTGGAAACCGAATGGGACAACCCGACTGTGAAGGTATGTTAAATTGCAGAATGGCAATTGAAAAAGTTCTTCCTGATGCGGAAAAAAATAAAGTAATTCTCCTGTTTGAAGTTTTTAATATATATAACCATGAAG
>ERZ795046.1434-NODE-1434-length-24295-cov-5.614191_pt1 | contig 24295 bp, 19 predicted proteins | sample MGYA00375130_ERZ795046 | MGnify/ENA primary metagenome ERZ795046 (study PRJEB30175, sample SAMN05720202) | activated sludge metagenome | isolation source: anaerobic digester from wastewater treatment plant | place: Japan | collected 2015-05-15 ...
TGGCAATCTCCTTGGCCGCCCGCAGCGACGGAATCAGAATCGACAGCAGAAGGGCGATAATCGCTATCACCACCAGCAGCTCAATCAGGGTAAAACCTTGGAAAAGCGGTTTTTGGTTTTTCCGGATCGAAAATAGTTTCATTTCTTGTTCTCCTTAATTTTCCGTCGATTCGAGAACCAGTTCCGGCCGGGCGAAAAGGGCCCAGTCGTAGGCCTGTGTATCATCAGATTCCGTGACCGCTAAAGTAAGGAATCGGTTGCTTTCTGAAATCGGAATGTGTATTGGACAGCCGCCCTGCTCACTGGTTCTTTGCTGATGAAAGGCAGGTTTTCCGTCAATGAGGACCCAGAATTCGACTTTTGAAAAGCCGGCATCGAAGACTTTTTTGACGTCCGGGAAGTCATCAAAAGAACGGTTTTTCTCTTTTTCGAGCGATTGGCGAACTGTTTCAGACACCCCGGCAACGGCCCGGAAGGCCCTGATTTCCAGGCCGGGGATAGTCCGACGGATTCGGGATAAGTCGAAAGTAATTCCGAGGTTGGAATGGATGGTGATAGCCGGGTTTTCCGGCGTTCCTGCAATGAGACCGTCCAGATACAAGTCATGACGAGGCGAGGTGATGCCTTGATGAAAGGCGCCGTTGAAGATGTAGCCCCAGTACGTTCCGGAAGTCGTTGGGAAGCAGGCGGCTGTTAATCCTTCGACGGCGATAACAGTCGGGCTGGGGCCGGCACCAGGGACAAAGACGCTGTCAATAAGGGGATTGTTCGGGACCGGTCGGCAGTCGGCGGAGCCGGTGTAAATATTGCCGTCTTTGAGGGAGGAGATGACTTGTCCGGAAGCAGCGTCAACGCCGGTAAAGAGTTTCCCGGTGCCTAACCCGCTGCCGCCGCCTACTATATCAGCCAGGGAAAGGGTTTCCCCTTTCCAGATGAGGTTTGTTTTTGAGTCAAAGGCCCGCACGACGGCGGAAGGATTAAAACGGATTTCGCTGACCAGAGAATCTTTTGAGTGTACTTTTCGGGCGGAACCGGCCAAAAGGAGCTGGGAGGTTTTCTGGTTTTCCTTCCGGCCGGCAATCAGATTGGTTTTGCCTTTGTACACATGGACCTCTGCATCCCCATTCGGATGGCAGAGGACGGCGAATTCGGTACCCAGGTCAATAATTTTGGAATTGGGGGTATTGACGGAAAAACCGAGTCCCTGAGCAGAAACACGTGCCAGAAGTTTGCCGTACTGCATCGATAATTGTGAATCGGTTGGGAATTGGAATTCCATAGGTCCTTCGAGGACCAGTTCGACGCCTTCGTCGGTTTTGAGCTTAATAATTCCCCGCATCAGCCGAATGGGTTTGGAGCCGCAGGAGATTCGCACGCCGGGTTCGAGGGGCAGATTGGCGGACCACTCGGCCCCGAGGGAATCATAAAGTGTGGCTACCTCCGGCAAAGGGGAGGGAGTCAGGTGAACCAGTGCCAGGATAAAGAACAAAGCGGCGGCGGAAATCACGGCGGCGGCATAGGCCAGGCGTCCGGGTGTACGCGGTCGAACGGAAGCGGAGGTTTTCAGGGGCTGAGGCGTCGGTGCATCAGGGACCGCAGGTTCGACAGCCGGGGCGTTTTTTTCTTCTTCAATCATTTGCCTCCAGAATTGCTCCGTAAGGATGCTGCCGGCCGTTTCCGGAGCGTTTTGCGGGATATCGGCACAGGCCCGAAAGGTCAGGGCGGCGATGTCCTGCAGGAAGCGGCAATAATACAGCCGGGCCTGGGGGTCAGAGGTCAGGAGATGATTAAGCTGCTCCAGCTGGCTGCCATTTAAGTCATTGTCCAGCAGGCGAAATAATTGTTCGTTCAGAAGTGTTTGTTCCTGCGGGCTCATATATGCTCCCCCTGGAGGAGGGTACGATGGATGCAGTCATACAGAGAACTGTAGATGCGGGAAATCTTTTTGTAGAGTGCATCAGCGGAGTAGGGAAGGTTTTGAGAAAGTTTCTTTATGGAAATTCCCTCCTCAAACCGAAGGCGAATCAGCTGCTGATTGTCCGGGGAAAGCCGCTTCAGGCAGGTACGCAGGGCAGCCAGTCGGCGATCCATATTTTGCGATTCAGATTCGGCCAGGTTGGACATTTCTTCATAAAAGGACTCGCTGAGCATCGGGCGGGTGGAACGTTTCTGTTTTAGAAAATCGAGTGCCTTGTTGCGGGCGATGCCGATCGCCCAGGCGGCGAAGCTCTGACGGGGGTCAAATTGCTCATACTGTTCCCAAAGGATGCTGGCGGTTTCCTGCAGGAGGTCTTCGGCGTCATTGTGATTGTGAACCATCATCAGGAGGTAGGCGTATAATCGCTTCTGAGCCCCATTGTAGTAGCGGAAGAACTGAGCACTTTTTGGCTCTTGTATATCCATTTCTTTCGAATTGCTCCCCGTTAATTCTATCAGATTCCTGTTAAAAAATCAGTCCAAAATCGTTCAGCTTCCTTCACTGTTTCGTTTGAATGAGAAAAACCTGACAAAAAAAAGAATTTTTTTGCATGGGGATAATCGAGGAAAAGGAGGTTGATTTTGCTTGAAGGTTAAGAAGGGGCTCATCATAATCAAATCCGGCCTTGCGCTCGTAGCTCAGCAGGATAGAGCATCGGTTTCCTAAACCGAAGGTCGGAGGTTCGAGTCCCCCCGGGCGCAGTTTCAGCGGGGAACTCATTGACGCCGGCTATTGCTGTAACAGGATAATACAGAGGCACAAAGACAAGAATATCGCTGATTTTCTCAATGGTTTTCAGGGTTACTGTATTAGATAAAAGGTTATCAATAAAACACTTGTATTTTTTTCGGCTTAAGCAGTTTGGATTTTGTAAGAGGCTGGATTTGAACCTTTTGGCATCCTTGACACAATAATATAAAAGGGAATTCATTTGACGATGGGAAAAGAAGCGCCTGTTATCGGGCTGCTTGGGGGTATTGGAGCAGGCAAGAGCACAGCAGCGCGATGTTTTGAACGGCTCGGATGCGGTCTGATTGATGCGGATTCTATTGCCCATCGAGTTCTGGAGGAGCCGGCGGTTATTGAGAAACTTTCCCAATGCTTCGGCCCTGCTGTAGTGGGGGAGGATGGGCGGATTGACCGAAAAAAACTGGCATCTGCCGTTTTTGATTCGAAGGAGAAGGTTCAGGAACTCAATCGGATCGTTCACCCGGCTGTTCTGGCTCGCTGTGAAACTTTGCTGGAAGCGTATCAGCGTCAAGGAGTGCCGGTTGTTGTGGATATGCCGCTGCTGACGGAAGTGGGATGGGACCGGCGGTGTGATGTGCTGGTTTATGTGGATTGTTCCGAGGAGATTCGGAGTCTGCGGAACCGTCAGCAAAGGCATTTGGAGGCGGAGGAGCAAAAAAAAAGAGAAAATTTCCAGATTTCTCTGGACAAAAAGAAACAGATGGCACATTATATACTCACGAACAATTCAGAAGAATCCGAATTGGCAAAACAAGTCGAGAAAGTCTTCTCAGCTATACAGGAACGCCGCCGGTTATCTGTCACGTAAATCGGCATACGAATTCCGGAGGGGTTTCAATCAAAACGTTTCGTTACCAGAACGAGAAAAACCTGATTTTTGAAAGGTGCCAGGAGCAAACGGAACATTCGGTATATTCAACATCTGAACAACAGGAGAAAATGAGTTTTTAACTGCCTGCACCCGCGAACAAGAAGGAGATGACCCCCTCAAGGGTGCATCCTAAATTGGGGAATCAATCCTGCAATCAAAATGAAAGACCGTATATAAATCGAACTTTAATTGTCTTACTGATAAGGAGAACGAATGGCAAAGACAACCACGAAACAAACAGAGAAGAAAAGAGGCCGCAAGAAAAAAACGGAATCCGAGGTTTCCGGCGAGACGGAAGCTGTTGTCCAGCAGGAAACAGCCGAAAGTTCATCAGAAACACCGTCGGAAGCCGTTTCGGAAACAGCGGTTTCTGCAGCGGCGGAAACACCTCAGGAGCAGCTGCCGCAGACCACGGAAACTCCTTCGGCCCAGGAGGCGGGCACCGTACCCGCTCAGCCGGTGAAGGAAGAGTCTATCCACGAGAAGTATGAACGCATCAAGAAAGGCAATCTGCATATTACCGACCTGCAGAATCTGGATGCCAGCGAGCTTCATCGGATTGCCAAAGAGGAAGGCATTACCGATTACATGGGGCTGACCAAGCAGGAGCTGATTTTCAAGATTCTCAAGCAGCGGATTCAGCAGAACGGCCTGATGTACGGGGAAGGCGTTCTGGAGATTCTGCCGGACGGGTTTGGGTTCCTGCGCAGTCCGAAATACAACTATCTGGCCTCGCCGGATGACGTGTATGTCTCGCCGTCCCAGATTCGCCGGTTCGGCCTGCGGAGCGGCAATATCGTTTCCGGTCAGATTCGTCCCCCCAAAGAAAGCGAAAAGTATTTTGCCCTGCTTCGGGTGGAGGCGATTAACTACCAGGCGCCGGACAAACTGGCGGAGAAGGTAGTGTTCCGTGATTTGACTCCGCTGCATGCGGAAGAGCGTCTGGTGCTGGAGACGACGCCGGATGAGATGAGCACCCGGATTATGGATTTGATTACGCCGATCGGCAAGGGCCAGCGTGGGCTTCTGGTGGCTCCGCCGCGGACCGGCAAAACGGTACTGCTGCAGAAGATTGCCAACGCCATCAGCACCAACCATCCGGAGGTACGGATGATTGTGCTGCTGATTGATGAGCGTCCGGAAGAAGTGACGGATATGCAGCGGAAGGTGGCCAAGGACGTCGAGGTCATCAGTTCGACCTTTGATGAGCCGGCCGCCCGACACTGTCAGGTGGCGGAGATGGTTATCGAGAAGGCCAAGCGAATGGTGGAGTACGGCGAGGATGTGGTGATTCTGCTGGACTCGATTACTCGTCTGGCCCGTGCATACAACACAGAGATGCCGCACTCGGGGAAGATTCTGACCGGCGGTGTGGATGCCAACGCGATGCAGATGCCCAAGCGGTTCTTCGGGGCGGCCCGAAATATTGAGAACGGCGGCTCGCTGACGATTATCGCCACCGCTCTGATTGACACCGGTTCGAAAATGGATGAGGTGATTTTCGAAGAGTTCAAGGCCACGGGCAATATGGAGCTGCATCTGGACCGCAAACTGGTGGAGCGGCGGACCTTCCCGGCGATTGATATCAGCAAGAGCGGCACCCGCCGTGAGGAGCTGCTGCTGGACCCGAGAGAGCTGGAACTGGTTTATCGGCTTCGCAAAGTGCTCAGTGAGATGAACATGGTGGAGGCGATTGAGCTGCTCAAGACGCGTCTGGCCAAGTACAAGACCAATGCGGAATTCCTGATGAGTCTGAAGCTGGATTAACCGGCGGTCAAAAGCGGCTTTACAGCAGGTTTGGGTGTGATACAATAGGCGTCCCGGGCTGAGAGAAGAATCAGGCCGGGACGTTTTTTATCTGGGAATTGAATAGATACAGCAGAGCCGAAAAAAGGAGCACCATGAGCGAGGAAATGGCCAAGGTTTATGAGCCGCGGACAGTGGAACAGGAGGTTCGACAACTGTGGGAGCGGGGACGCTGGTGGCATGCCGAGGCGGCGGCGAACAACCCAAAAGGGACGTTTACAATTGTGATTCCGCCTCCCAATGTGACGGCGGCGCTGCATCTGGGCCATGCACTGAACAATACCCTTCAGGATATTCTGATACGCCGGCGGCGGATGCAGGGCTATACGACGCTGTGGATGCCTGGGACGGACCATGCGGGAATTGCCACACAGACGGTTGTGGAAAAGCGGCTTCTGGCCGAACAGGGCAAGCGGCGAAAGGATTTTTCGCGGGAGGAGTTTGTGGCCCATGTGCAGGCGTGGAAGGATGAGTATGAGGCCTGCATTCTCGGACAGCTCAAGCAGATGGGCTGTTCGTGCGACTGGGAGCGGACGCGGTTTACGATGGACGAAGTCTGCGCCCGGGCGGTACGCCAGACGTTTTTCCTGCTGTTTCAGGACGGGCTGATTTATCGGGGCAAACGGCTGGTAAACTGGGACCCGGCGACGCAGACCGTCCTGGCGGATGATGAAGTCGAGTATGAAACGGTGCAGGGGCATTTCTGGTACTTGCGGTATCCGCTGACGGAGCCGGTGGTTCTGGGGGGGCAGACGATACGGACTGTTACAGTGGCCACAACACGGCCGGAGACGATGTTGGGGGATACGGCCGTGGCAATGAATCCGGCAGACCCGCGAGCGTCCGTGCTTGTGGGCAGACGGATTCGGCTTCCGATTGTGGGACGGGTGATTCCGATTATTGCCGATGAGCATGTGGTCTTGCCGAATCCGGAAAGCGACGAGGAGAAGGCCCGCTACTCGACGGGCTTTCTGAAGGTTACGCCGGCTCACGACCCGGACGACTGGGAAATCGGCCGTCGGCACAATCTGCCTGTGATCAATGTGATGGCGCCGGACGGAACCATCAGCGAAAAATACGGCTGGACGGATTGGGAGACGATTCGCAATCCGGATGTGGAAAATCTGCTGGGGATGGACCGTTTCGAGGCCCGCGAGGCAGTGGTGGAATGGTTCCGCCAGGAAAATCTGCTGGAGGATGTGCGGGATTATACGCACGAGGTCGGGCACAGTTATCGAAGCCATGTGCCGATTGAGCCGTATCTGTCGGACCAGTGGTATGTCGCGGTGAAAAAGCCGATTGAGCGGCTGGCGGGGCGGTTCGGCACGGGGCTGATTGACGGGACGGATGTGCCGGTCAATTCGCTGGCCGGTCTGGCCTTAAAACCCCTGCTGGACGGGCGGCTTCGGTTTATTCCAGAGCGGTACGCCAAGACCTATCGAACCTGGCTGGAAAATCTGCGGGACTGGCCCATCAGCCGGCAGCTGTGGTGGGGACATCGAATCCCGGTTTGGTATTCGGACAAACCGCCCGCAGTGAAGGATGAACGACTGTCTGTCCAGGAAGGACTGTCGGAAAGCGGACAGAAACGGTATTTCATCTGCGTGTCGGCCGGTGCGGAGGAGTTGGAAAAGCGGCTGGAAACGGCGGGCTGTGTGCGGGATGAGGATGTGCTGGATACGTGGTTCAGTTCGGCGCTGTGGCCGTTCAGCACGATGGGCTGGCCGGAAGAGACGGCGGAGCTGAAGACGTTTTATCCAACCCAGGTGCTCTGCACGGCCCGGGAGATTATTACGCTATGGGTCTCGCGGATGGTGATGATGGGCCAGTACTGTGTGGGGGATATTCCGTTCCGTGATGTGTATATTCACGCGATGATTCAGGACGGCCAGGGCCGGAAGATGTCCAAGAGTCTGGGCAACGGGATTGACCCGCTGGTAGTGATTGACAGCCACGGGGCGGATGCGATGCGGTTTACCCTGGCACAGATGACCACGGAGACACAGGATATACGAATGCCGGTCAGTCAGCTGCAGCTGCCGGACGGCCGGGTGGTCAACAGCTCGCCGAAATTTGACATCGGTCGCAATTTCTGCAACAAGCTGTGGAATGCCTCGCGGTTTGCCCTGATGAATCTGAGGGGGATGGACCCGAGCGTTTTTGACCAGAGCCGTCTGGAACGGGAGGACCGGTGGATTTTGTCGCGTCTGGCCCGGACAATTCAGGAGGTGAACGAGCAGCTGGAGCAGTACAAGTTCAACGAACCGGCCAATACGCTGTATCGGTTTTTCTGGAATGAGCTGTGCGACTGGTATCTCGAATGGCTCAAGCCGCGGATAGCGGATGCCGCTCAGCGGCCGACGGCGCAGTGTGTGCTGGCGTTTGTCCTCGAACAGGCCCTGCGGCTGCTGCATCCGTTTGTGCCGTTTATTACGGAGGGGATTTATCAGTCGCTCCGTCAGCTCAGTGCGCATCGGGGGCTCAAAGGGATTTGTGAACTGGATGATGCCCCGTCCCTGATGACGGCCCGGTGGCCGCAGCCGATGCCTTCGCTTCTGGATGAGGCGGTTGAACGGCGGATTGAGAAAATCCAGAACCTGATTCGTGCGATTCGGGAGATTCGCAACCAGTACAATATTCCGCCGTCACGGATGCTGACGGTTTCGGTGTGTGCATCGGAGGAAGAGGCCGTTCTGCTGAAGGAGGATGCTGCGTTGATTGCAGAACTGGCCGGGGCCGAATCGATCCAGGCGGCTCCGGGGCTGACGAAGCCCAAGACGGCGGCCGCAGCCCTGGTGGGCGACTGGCAGGTCTTTGTTCATGAGGTGGTGGATGTCGAGGCGGAACGGACCCGTCTGCAGAAGCAGAAGGAGTATCTGGAAAAAGGAATCGAGCCGCTTCGGGCCAAGCTCAGCAATGAGCAGTTTTTGGCCCGGGCCAAACCGGATGTCGTGGAGCAGAGCCGAAAAAAAATGGCCGAGCTGACCGAACAGCTCCAGCAGGTCGAACGGCTGCTGGCCGAATTGTCATAAGGAGAATCCTATGGAAGTACCTGTGGAATTGTCGCAGATTCTCATCAACGAGACGGTGGACCAGCAGATTATTGTGCTCAAGGAAAAAGGGGGCCAGCGGAGTTTCCCGATTGTCATCGGGATGCCGGAGATTCTGGCGATTGACCGGCGTCTGAAGGGCTATGAGATGCCGCGGCCGCTCACCCATGACCTGCTGGCTTCGGTGATAGAGCAGATGGGGGGACGGGTTCTGAAGATTGTCATCTGCGATTTGCGTGAGCATACGTTCTATGCCCGGATTCACATTGAGCAGAACGGCCGGGTCATTGAAGTGGACAGCCGCCCGTCGGATGCGATTGCGCTGGCCAGCGGCTTGCAGGTGCCTATTTTTGTGGAAGATTCCGTTTTCGAGAAGCTTCAGATGTAATGCCCGTCAGGATGATTAGTCCTACACCGACGCACAGAAGGGTGTCAGCGAGGTTAAAAGTCGGCCAGTGATAGGAATGGATGTGGAAATCAAGAAAGTCCCGCACGAGGCCGTGATTGAAAAGCCGGTCATATAGATTGCCTAAAATTCCCGCCGTAATAAGACCGACAGCAGTTTGAAGAAGCCGCCCCTGGATTTTCCCCCGCGCAAAGAGAAATCCAATGACCAGCAGGGCCAGGATGGAGACAATGCTTAGATAAAAACGCTGTCCCTGAAGAATGCTGAAAGCGGCTCCGGAGTTCAGACACGGAACCAGATTGAAGAAACCGGGAATAACCCGATAGATTTTTCCGCTGCCGACGGGACCCAGCCAGTCAAAGACGGCCTGCTTGGTCCAGAGGTCTGCAGCGGCTCCGAACAGAGCCAGGGTGCCCCACAAGACCCACGCCGTCTTATCCGGAGGGGAAAAACGGCATCCGCACGCGGACGATTCCTTCGTCTGGGTGCACTCAGAAGTCATTCCATCCGTCTCTTGTTACTGATACTGTTCGTAAAATTTCTGCAGTTGGGGCTGATTGGGATTCAGCTGCAGGGAGATATTCCATGCCTCCAGTCCTTTGGCTTTGGTGGAGGGATTGCGGTCTGTGAAGTATTGAATCATATAGGCGACACCGAGGGATTTGTAAGCCATATAATCTTTGGAGTCCGCCTCTGTGGCCTTGATATAAGAAGCGATGGCTTCCTCGATTTCCTTCAGCCGCAGGTGGGCAAACCCCATATACTGATGGGCCAGGGAATTGTTCGGCTCCATTTCGATAACGGCGGCCAGCAGTTCTTTGGCGGCGGTGTATCGTCCGGAGCGCAGGTACGCCCGAGCCAGCGGAATCATAATTTCGCTTTTGTTGCCCTCCAGCTCCAGGGCCCGCCGGTAGGCATCAATGGCCTGCAGATGGTCCTTCTGGATTTCATAGAGGTCGCCGAGAAGAACTTCCGTTTCGGCTTTGTTGGGATCGATGGCCTGGGCTTTTTTGGCGTATTCGAGGGCCTGGGTGTAATCCTCTACCAAATAGAGACACTTGGCGGCATTGTAATGGGCCTCATAATGGCTCGGATTGAGGGTGCAGGCGGAGATGTAGGCCTTGACGGCTTTGGCGAATTCCTTAAGGGCCTGATAGACCTTGCCCAGATTGAAAAAGTCCTTGAAGGACCACGGGTCCAGTTCCGTGGCTTTTTCATAGGCCTTGGCGCTGTTTTCGTAGTCCTGCATCTGCTGATAGATATCCCCCTGCATCGAGTAGGCAATAGCGAATTCGGGGTCCAGCTCTGTGGCCATCTGGAGTTTTTTGAGGGCTTCGGCGTGCTCATTGAGTTCCAGCAGCATCATTGCATCGACATAGAGAGCAACCGCCATTTCTTTTTGCTGCTGGGCCTGCTGAGCCAAAAGGTCTTCGGGTGTCGGCGCCGGCGGCTGGGGAACAGTTTGACCGGCCGGGGGCATTTGGCATCCGCCGCTGAAAGATAATCCGATAATCATTGCTGTCAATGCCAATCCGAAAACCAGTTTTGCTGTCGGCATAAGAAACACCCTTTCACCTCTTTTCCCCGGCCGCAGACAACAGGAAGTTTCTGCCGGTCCGGCGGCGTTTTGTAATTGGAGACAAAAACCGGCGGTGATTATACCAGAACCTCTACCCCTGTCAAAACGTTTTTTAAGGGCTTTGATGCAGGCAGGTTAGGGGAAAAATGGGTTTTTTCGCCGCAGGAAGCACCAAAAGCACTGATTAGGAGGAACTTCGGACCTTTGGGGGCGTAAAATCATTGACAGAAAGAAGTTGAGATTTTACCATACTGCCTTTTCGGCAGGTGGAATACGCAATTTTTCTGGAGAAAAAGATGGCTCAGACAAGTGTACGGCTGCGCAAGAGACCTTGCGTGATGATTATCCGGGATGGCTGGGGGTATAACCCGAATCCGGCAGAAGACGCCTTCAACGCCGTTAAACAGGCAAAAGTACCGGTCGATACGATGCTGATGAAAACCTATCCGAATTGTCTGATTCGCACCTACGGGGAAGATGTCGGACTGCCGGAAGGGACGATGGGAAACAGTGAAGTCGGCCATCAGAATATCGGCGCCGGTCGGATTGTCTATCAGGATTCCGTGCGGATTACCCTGTCGATTCGCCAGGGGGATTTCTTCCGCAATGAGGTGCTGCTGGAAGCAGTCCGCTGTGCCAAACAAAAGAACCGGCGGCTTCATTTGTTCGGCTTGTGCAGTGATATCGGCGTTCATTCTCTGCTGGGACACTTGTATGGGCTTCTGGAACTGGCAAAGCGGGAAGGTCTCCAGAAGGTCTATCTGCATGCCTTTACGGACGGGCGCGATTCCCCGCCGACCAGCGGGGCCGGGTATCTTCGGGATATTCAGGCCAAAATGAAGGAAATCGGGGTCGGACAGGTGGCTTCCGTGATGGGCCGTTTCTATGCGATGGACCGCGACAAACGGTGGGAACGGGTGCAGGAGGCCTACGACTGTCTGACGCTCGGCAAGGGCGGCAGGGCACGGGATGTCATCCAGGCGATTGAAGACAGTTATGCCAGGAAAGAAACGGATGAGTTTATCAGGCCGGTCAATATCATTGACGGAGACGGCAGGCCCGTGGCGCTAGTAGAAGACGGCGACAGCGTGATTTTCTTTAATTTCCGCGGGGACCGGCCCCGGGAACTGACGCGCGCCTTTGTGGACGAGGATTTCAGCGGTTTTGTCAGAACGGTTCATCCGAAGGTGCACTATGTCTGTATGACCGAGTATGATGCAACGATTCGGACGCCGGTGGCCTTTCCGCCGATTCGGGAGATGCCGAATATTGCCGGGGAGTATTTCAGCAAACTGGGCTTAAAGCAGTTTCGATGTGCCGAGACGGAAAAATATGCGCATGTAACCTTCTTTTTCAACGGCGGACGGGAAGAACCCTTTGAGGGCGAAGAGCGGCAGATTGTTCCCAGCCCGAAGGTCAAGACCTATGACCTCAAGCCCGAAATGAGCGCCAACGAGGTTTGCCAAGTCATTCTCGAGAAGCTCGACTCCAACCGGTTTGATGTGATTATCTGCAATTTTGCCAATCCGGATATGGTGGGGCATACGGGGGTGCTGGCGGCGGCCGTAAAAGCGGCGGAAACAGTGGATGCCTGTGTGGGCCGCATTCTGGAGAAGGTTCGTCAGATGGGAGGCAGTGCCGTCGTGCTGGCCGACCATGGCAATTTTGAGAAGATGTGGGATTTTGAGAACAATATGCCGCATACGGCGCACACGGTCGGCGACGTGCCGTTTATTGTCGTGGATGAGGAGTTCCGTCATCGGAAGATGGCTTCCGGCGGGCGGCTGGCGGATGTAGTGCCGACATTTCTGGAGGTCATAGGGCTGCCCAAACCGGAAGAGATGACCGGTCGGAGTCTGCTGCTCTAAGCCCCTTGGGGCGGTCGGCGGACGGGAGAGATACAGCGTGGGCAAGATTGCGGTCCTCGATGACAACCTGGTCAACATGATTGCGGCCGGCGAGGTTATCGAGCGGCCCGCCAGCGTCGTTAAGGAGCTGATGGAGAACAGCATCGATGCCGGAGCGCGGCGGATTGTCGTCCAGGTCGAGCAGGGGGGGCGGGACCTGATCCGCGTCAGCGATGACGGCTGCGGAATTGCTTTTGAGGATTTGCCGCTGGCCTTTGAACCGCATGCAACCAGCAAGATTCGCACCAGCGAGGACCTGCTGCGGATTTCAACGATGGGCTTTCGGGGGGAGGCGCTGGCGAGCATTGCGGCGGTTTCCCGTCTGGTGATGGTCAGCCGTCCTGCAGACAGCATTCAGGCCGGACGCATGGAAATCGACTGCGGACAAAAAAGCCCTCCGGTGCCCGCTGCCGGGCCGGTGGGAACCACCGTCGAGGTTCGGCATCTTTTTTATAAGCTGCCGGCACGACGCAAATTCCTCCGTTCGGCCAATACGGAAATGACACATGTCGTCGAGCAGTTTACCCGCATTGCCCTGGCTTATCCGGAGCTCGAATTGGTGCTGGAGCACGGGGGACGAACGGTGTATTCTCTGCGGGCCGGACAGTTGTTGGCGGAGCGGATTGGGATTTTGTTTCCGTCGGCGGTTGCGGAGGATTTGCTGGAGGTCCGGCGGCAGGAAAAGGCAATCACAATCCAGGCCTTGCTGGGCCGGCCCGACCGGGCGCGAACCAGCAGCAGTTATCAATATATTTTTCTCAATCGCCGCTTTATTCGGGATAAGTTTATCCTGCATGCCTTCAAAGAGGCCTACCGGGGCTTGATTGAACCGCAGAAGCACCCCGTCGTCTTTTTGTTTCTCCAGATGCCGCCGGAGCTGTTCGATGTCAATGTGCACCCGACAAAGACGGAGGTGCGGTTTGAAAATGCCAATTGGGTTTATTCGCAGGTGCTTTCGGCGCTGCGGGACAAGCTGCTTTCGACGGAGCTGCCGACCGCCGGAACCGTGCCGGCTTCCGCCGCCTCGTTTCACGCAGAGGACCCGCTGGAGGAACTGCTTCAGAAAGACCGCGAAAGCCGGATTCGGCAGGCGATGGATGACTTTTTTCAGTCGCATTCAGCGGGCACAGCTGTTCAGAAAAAGCTGCCTTTTTCACCGGTTCCTCCGGCCGATTGGAAGCCGCTGAAGCCGACGGAAGGAGAGGAATCCAAAGATCAGTCTGGCCCGTTGGCCTGTCTTCAGATTCACAACAGTTATTTGGTGCTGTCGACGGAGGACGGCTTTGAGGTGATTGACCAGCATGCCCTTCACGAGCGAATCTTGTATGAGCGGCTGCGTGCGGCGGCAGCAGCCGGCCCGCTGGCTTCCCAGCGGCTTCTGGTGCCGGTGATTCTGGATGTGTCCGATGCGCAGCTGGATGCCTTAAAGCGGGCGGCCTCTCTGGTGGGAAAACTGGGCATTGAATGGGATATGTTCGGCCCCCGCAGCATTGCCGTCCATTCGTTTCCGGTTTTGCTGGAAGGCGTGTCCGTGGAGGAGTATATTCAGGACATGCTCGATGCGTTTCTGGACAAAGGTTCGGACGTGGATGAAGAACAGCTGCTGGCGGAGGTGCTGGAGCGTGCGGCCTGTCGGGCGGCGGTCAAGGCGGGACAGCCGCTGACGCCGGCGGAAATTGAACAACTGCTGGCGGACCGCAAGCTGGCCGAGACCCCCGGACGATGTCCGCACGGCAGACCGACCTCGCTGGTCTTTACCCTGAAAGAACTTGAAAAACAGTTTAAGCGAACCGGTTTTTAAGAGGCCTTCGGTGTCAGACTTCCAGAAAATGCTGGTGTGGTTTAGCCTGCTTTTGATGGGGCTTGTTTCGGCGGCAGCGCTGGTTTCCTTTCGCCGGGCAGTCTTGACACAGCAGTCATTGCAGCCGGAGGATGGTTCCCTGCGTATTGTCTCGCTGGCCCCGAATCTGACGGAGATTCTGTTTGCGATGGGGCTGGGTGAGCAGGTGGTTGGGGTCAGCTCCGACAGCAATTTCCCGCCGGAGGCCGCCCGCTGCAAAAAGGTCGGAACGTTCTGGAATCCGGATGCCGAGGCGGTTCTGGCGGTTCGTCCCACCCTCGTGATTACGCTCGGTTTTGAGCAGCAGGCGACTTTAGCCGCTTTGCTGGAGCGAAGCGGCTGTCGGACGCTCCGGCTGGACGTGGATACGATACCTCAGTTATATAAAGCCATTGAGGCAATCGGCTCAGCCGCCGGATGTCCCCAGGCGGCGGAGGATTTGGTGTGTCAGATTGCCGAGGGCCTGGAAGCGTTTCGAGGAAAAGCGAGCAATTGTGCTCGCAGAGCTGTCTGGATTCTTCAGCGTCAGCCCCTGCGGGCGGCGGGAAAGAAAACGTATTTTACAGAACTTTTGGAGATAGCCGGAGCCCGCAATGCCGTCGAGTCGTCTTTTTATTCGTTTCCGCTGCTCACCGAGGAACATTTTTTGTCCTGCGATGCGGAGGTGATTTTCGAGACAGCAGACACCCCGGCGGACCTGGAGCGTCAGAAAGCGACGGCAAAGACCTTTTACCGCCGCTTTCGCGGGATTCCGGCCGTGGAGCAGGGTCGAGTTTATGTGCTCAACGGAGATTTGCTGTGTCGGCTGGGACCGCGGATTCCGCTGGCGCTGGAAGAGATAGTCCGCTGTCTGTGCGGACAGGCGGAGGGGGCTCTATGATTACTGCCAGGCAGCTGCTGAAAGAAGTGACAATCGGTCTTTGCGGGCTGGCGCTGGTGGTTTTTTTGTGTGCGTTCGTGGGTTCAGAACCGCTTTCTGTAGAGGGAATCGTCAAAGGCCGTCAGCCGGATGCCCAGATTTTCTTTCAGGTTCGGATTCCCCGTCTTCTGCTGGCGGTGTTGGTGGGGGCCTCGCTGGCGTCGGCCGGGGCTGCTTTTCAGGTTTTGCTCAGAAATCCCCTGGCGGAACCGTATATCCTGGGGATTTCCAGCGGGGCGGGGCTGGGGGTTATGACGGCGGTACTGGTAGGGGTTCATTGGAGCGGATGGGGACTGTCAGGAGCGTCTTTGCTCGCCTTTGTCGGAGCAGCCGGTACCACCTTGCTGGTCTGGTGGCTCGGTGGATTTACCGGCCGCACAGTGGGACCGGGGCTGATTTTGGCTGGCGTTATCGTGAATGTTTTCTTTTCCGCTGTGATGATGCTGCTGGCCTCGATGGCTCCGGGCGGTCAGTTTCAGACCACTCTTTTTTGGCTGATGGGCTGCCTGAGTTCTTATACGGATTGGCCGGTTTGGCTGGTAAGTGTAGTGCTGGTCGGAGCGGGGTTCGGAGTGCTGTTCCGTTTGAGCCCGCAGCTGAATATTCTTTCGCTGGGCACCTCAGAGGCCCGCAGCTTGGGCGTGGTGCCGGAGCGGCTTTTTCCGACAGCCCTTGCAGCGGCGGCTTTAATGACCTCAACAGCCGTCAGTTTGAGCGGTTTGATTGGTTTTGTGGGATTGATTGTCCCTCATTCTGTTCGGCTGCTTTTTGGGGCAGACCATCGACGGCTTCTGCCGATGTGTGCGATTTTTGGGGCCGTTTTTTTGGTAATTTCCGATACGATAGCACGGATTTTGATTCATCAGGTTCAACTGCCAACCGGGGTTGTTACAGCCCTGGCAGGCGGACCTTTTTTCCTTTTTCTGCTGATAAGGCAGTCAAAACAGCTTTACGGAGGCACTCTTTGAGTTTTATTCAGATTCAAAATCTGGCATTCTCCTTCGGGGGAATTGAGGTTTTTAGGGATTTATCACTGACGATTGAAAAGGGAAGCTTTTGCGGGTTAGCAGGTCCGAATGGAGTTGGGAAAAGTACGCTTTTAAAACTTATCGGTGGACATTTACGGCCTTCAGGAGGGAGTGTTCAAATAGAATCTTTGACAGATATTTCCAAGACTGTTGCGTATTTGCCTCAAGAGACCGTTCCTGTATTTGGATATACTGTATCTGAAATAGTGATGATGGCCCGATATTGTCGGAAAAAAAGGTTGTTTTTTGAGGAAGAGGAGGATTTTAGGGCTGTGCGGGAAGCAATGCATTTGACTTCGACGGAGCATCTGGCTTCTCGGCCGATTACGCATTTGAGCGGCGGAGAAAGACAACGGGTTTATTTGGCTCGTGCCATTGCCCAACAGGCGCCGGTGCTGCTGCTGGATGAACCGGTCAGTCATTTAGACTTGAAGCATCAGGTTCTTATCTGTGAAGTCTTACGACGTCTTCAGAATCAGCAAAACAAGACCATTGTGATGGCCACACATGATTTAAATACGGCTTCTCTATATTGTGATTGGATGATTTTACTGGGCAGAGGGGGGCGTTTGATAAGCGGGCCGGTCGAGGAAGTTTTAACAAAAGAGAATATAGAAGGTATATATGATATAGAATGTAATATATACACATCTCAAGGCCTTCGTCTTTTTGGGCCAAAGGTTGCAAAACTCGGGACTTTTCCGGATGAGAATAAGGTTAAATAACTACATGCTAAGAAGATAGTCCAAGTTCAGCAGGAAGGTTTTTTGGCCGATGATAAATGAAGTTTTGCTTTTCTTATGAGTCAGGTTTTTGTAAGATGCCGAAACTTGGCGGCCAGTGAGAAATGAGAGTTAGAAAGCGTGGCAAAAAAGACAAAACCAAAATCCGGAAAGAAGGAGGTATCCAAAAAGCCTTCTTCTGCTCCAAAGTCTAAGAAAGCAGCCAAACCAGGGAAAACCGCAAGCAGCCGGAAGGTTTCTCAAAAACCGACCAAGGCGAAAACTTCCGGGAACTCCTCTTCTCCGAAAACTCGGACTTCTCTCAGTCCTGAGGAATTAGAACATTTCCGGCAGCTTCTTCTTGCAAAACTGAAGGAGATTACCGGAGATGTGCATTGGCTGGAAAATCAGGGATTACATCGATCTCGACAGGATTCAACGGGAGATTTGTCCAATATGCCGATTCATATGGCGGATATTGGAACGGATACTTATGAGCAGGAATTTTCGCTGGGTCTGATGGACAGCGAACGCCGACTGGTACGCGAGATTCTGGATGCCTTAAGGCGCATTGAACAAGGGACTTACGGTATTTGTGAGGGTACGGGCAAACCGATTCCCAAAGGACGTCTTGAGGCCAATCCCTGGGCACGTTATTGTGTAGAATACGCTTCTTTGCTGGAGCAGGGGAAGGCAATTGAGCATCGGCACTCCGGTCCGATTCGTTTTGCTGATGGACTTGAGGAGGAAATTGACGAAGAAGAGGAAACTGAGAGCCCGGAAGAAGAGGGCGAAGAGGCGGAACTGGGTCCAGAAGAAGCGGATTCCGACATCGAGTTGGATGGAGAAGATTTTGAGGAAGAGGACGGTTCTTTCTTTTAAGGAGCGGGGGCAGAAAGGACCTTAGGAGGGGTGAATGAAGAAAAGGAATTGTCCAATCTGCGGCAAGGAAACTTTTTTCCAGCAGGGCTCCGAGCGGAATCCATTTTTCCCCTTTTGCAGTCAGCGATGCCGCTGGGTGGATTTGGGGCATTGGCTGGATGGTGCGTATCGGATTCCTGCCGAGGAGTCGCCTTCGAAAGAAGAGTCCGAGTCAGAAAAAGAGGGTTCTGAAGCGGAATAAAGCATTGCCGGAAAAGAAAAATCGGATAAGATGAAGGTGAAAAGGTTGAACGAAGCTTAAATCCGGAATGCATTCACGCGGAGTAGCAATGGTTCGAGAACATTCCATTCGGCAGATGTGGGATGACTTGGCTCTTCCGGAATTGACGCGGACTTTGCGGCTGGCTATCGGTCCAACCAAAGTTCTTTTGGCTTTTTTGTTTGTTCTGCTGCTTTGCGGCGGCGGTCTGATGCTGGATCTGGTTACTCGATCGGTGACGGTGCTGCCGCCCCAGGCAATGGCGGGTGCACCGGCGGATTCGATTTTCCGGAAGGGGGACGAGCTGGCTGTTTACTTAGAGAATCCGTCAAAGACCTGGGAATATATTCAGTTTTACAGAGAACACACGGAGGGACGCGGGGTTTTTTCCGTCTTGTGGAATTTTTTCGCCGCTCGCTTTAATCATGCCACTACACGTCTTCTTGAACTGGGTTCTTCGAATCTTTTTGCGAATTTGGCCAATGTGGGGTACAACCTTTGGCTGTGTGTACGGGCGCTGGCCTGGGCGGTGGAGTATCATCCTCTTTACAGTCTGATTTATTTCACGTATGCCGGTTTGCTGACATGCTTTTTCGGAGGGGCGATCTGCCGGTGTGCCGCACTGGAGTTTGCCCGTTTTGAAAAACCCGGCATCGGAGAGGCCATCCAGTTTGCTCGGGAACAGTGGAAATCTCTTCTGACGGCTCCTCTGATTCCGCTGGGCATGCTGGCGGGAATCGGGGGGATTCTTTATCTGGTCGGTTTGGCTGGGAATATTCCGTGGGTCGGAGAGCTGCTGCTGGGGCTGCTGATTGGGGTTCTGTATCTGCTTGGGCTGGCGATGTCGATTCTTCTGCTGGCGATGCTGACAGGCGGGGGGCTGCTGTTTCCGGCGGTCGCGTATGAGAAGACCACCGGTCTGGATGCGATCGGAAGGGCGTTCAGTTATGTTATCAATCAGCCGCTTTGGATGCTGTTTTATACCGTGGTGGAGCTGATTTTGGGAACACTGTTTTATTTGTTTATACGTCTTTTTGTGTTTTTATTTTTGCGGCTGACCTATACGCTGGTGAGTTTGGGATTCACGGAAGGGCGGATTGACAAACTGCACCGGATTTGGACGGAGCCGACGTTTTTTCATCTGCTGAATTCGCCGATGAAAGCAGCCAACTGGTCGGAAAAAACGGCCTGGGGGATGATTTATCTGAGTTTGCTTTTTATTGTGGCCTTGGTAATGGCGCTGGTTGTCAGTTATTTCTTTTCCGCCATTACGGTTTTGTATGCCCTGATGCGCAAGAAAGTGGATAAAATCGGGATTACTCAGGTGGAAGTTGCTTTGGAAACCTGCAGCAAAGATTTGAAGGATTCTGTATGACTGAACAGACGGTCGATTCGCAGCCAATGAAGCCGGGTAAACTTGACAATACATCAACCAACGGGGGATGGAAGGCATGTCTCCTGTTCTACCGCAAACCTCTGATTATTCTGGCTCATGTGATTGTTTTCATCGGGGCTTTGACGCTGGCCTTCTTGTTTGCGTTTAATATGCAGCTGCTTCGCCGATGGGCGGTTTATCCGTTTCCTGTCCTGCTGGCAGTGGTTTTACCGGTCAAACTATTGGTTTTTGGACGGTTTGATCAGTATCGCGGGTGGTGGCGGTATGTCGGGATGTCGGACCTGATTCAGATTGCCAAGGCCTCACTGGTCAGCACAGTGATTCTGATGGCCCTTTGGTATTCGTATGGATGGTTCGGCGCTTCTTTTGTGCCTGCCTCCTCGGTGGAGGCCGTTCAGGAAAAGGTTCGTCTGCTGGAAACGCAGCTGTCCGAGGCCCTGACCAGCGAAGAGACGCTTCATCTGCGGCAGCATTATTATAACCTGAAGGGGCTGGAAAATCTGCTTTCCGTAAGCCGCATCTCTGTGCTGCGGAAAGAAAGCCAGTCTCTGCCGGTCAACAGCCAGGAACGTCTGCGTTTGGAATTGGAAATCGAACGGTGCCTGGAGTTTCAGAAGACCATCGAAGGCGTGATTATGCTCGATTTGTTTACCACCATTATGCTTTTGTCCGGTCTTCGAATGCTGATTCGGCTTTATCATGAAGAGTTTTTTGCAGAAAGCCGAAAAGCCCTGCGTCGGTTCTTAATTGTCGGAGCCGGCGATGCCGGAGAGGCCCTGCTGCGCGAAATGATGCGGCATAAGGATACCCCCTATCAGGTTATCGGGTTTGTGGATGATGACCCGCTGAAATATCGGATGAAAATCCACGGGGTGCCGGTGCTTGGAACCATCGAGCAGCTGCCGCAAATCTGTCAGAAGTACAGTGTGGATGAGATTGCCATAGCGATTCCCAGTGCAACACCCAAACAGATGCGCCGCGTGGTGCAAATCTGTCAGGGGACCAAACTGCGGTTCAGTACAGTTCCGTCGATTACGGATATTGCCTCCGGCAAGCTGCGGGTTTCCCAAATCCGCGATGTAGATATCAATGACCTCTTGGGGCGGGAAGAGGTAAAGCTGGACATTGACGGGATTCGGCGGTTTTTGACAGGCAAGACCATTCTGGTAACCGGTGCGGGGGGGTCGATTGGTTCGGAGATGTGCCGACAGGTCTGCGGTTTTGCCCCGAAGTGTCTGCTGCTGGTGGAACAGGCCGAAAATCCCCTTTTCTTTATTGAAGGAGAACTGCGGAAGACCTATCCGAAGGTGCCGCTGGAAACCCTGATTTGTGATATTACAGACCGCGTGCGTGTGGACCAGATTTTTGACCGGTTTCGTCCGGAGGTGGTGATTCATGCGGCGGCTCACAAGCATGTGCCTCTGATGGAAATCAATCCCGGGGAGGCCATCAAGAACAATGTAATCGGTACGATGAATGTGGCGGATGCGGCGGACCGAGTGGGTTCGGAGCATTTTGTGATGATCAGCACCGATAAGGCCGTCAATCCCACGAGCATTATGGGCTCTTCCAAACGGATTGCCGAGATGTACATTCAGGACCTGAACAACACAAGCAAAACGCATTTCGTGACGGTGCGGTTCGGGAATGTGCTGGGCTCGAACGGTTCGGTGGTGCCGATTTTCAAAAAACAGATAGCGGAAGGCGGACCGGTGACCGTAACGCATCCGGAGATGCGGCGGTATTTTATGACGATTCCGGAGGCCAGCCAGCTGGTGCTTCAGGCGGCGGCCATCGGCAAGGGAGGAGAGATTTTTGTGCTGGATATGGGCGAGCCGGTGAAGATTGTGGATTTGGCTCGGGATTTAATTACGCTGAGCGGTTTTCGTCCGGGGGAGGATATTGAGATCGTCTTTACAGGGCTGCGGCCCGGGGAGAAGCTGTTTGAGGAATTGTCAATTGCCGGCGAGGATATGATTCCGACCGTGCATCCGAAGATTGCCGTTTGGAAGAATATCCCCAAAGACCGGCAGTTTTTACGCACCCATATCCAGAAGCTGATTGAGGCGGCCTATGCACAAGACCGCCAAAAGATTGTGGAAATCATCAAGATATTAATTCCGCAATATATGGGCTCTCCCGCCGCACCTGCTCATTCAAAGTAGGGCGGCTTTTTTGCCCGACAACGAGGGGAAAGGCAGGGCTTATTCCGCTGTCGAGTGGACCACCTCTTCCCGCGGATGGGCGTTCTGATACTGCTCTTTCATTCGGCTGGTCGTTACGTGGGTGTAAATCTGGGTTGTGGACAGCGACTGGTGGCCGAGCAGTTCCTGAACGCTGCGAAGGTCTGCTCCGTTGTTGAGCATGTGGGTGGCGAAGCTGTGCCGCAGTGTGTGCGGACTGATGGACGGATCCAGACCGGCCTGAACAAGGTATTTGTCCATTTTGCGGCGGACGCTGCGGGTGCTCAGCCGCTTGCCGTGTTTGTTGGCAAAGAGGACTTTCGTATCAAAACTCGGGTCGGACTGAATCCGTTTGTTGCGGAATTCAATGTAATGCTGGATGGACTGCAGGGCGCTGGAGCCGATGGGGCAGATGCGTTCTTTTTTGCCTTTGCCGCGGACGTGAATGACCTCACCCAAGAAGTCCACATCTTCGAGGTTGAGGGCGACCAGCTCGCTGACCCGCATTCCGGTGCTGTAAAGGACTTCGAGCATGGCCCGGTCTCTGGCTCCCAGCCAGGTATCCGTCGGCGGGGTGTTCAGGAGTTTTTGAACCTGTTCGTATTCGAGGAACTTGGGCAGTTTCTTTTCCTGTTTCGGGGTTTTGATGGAAGCAACGGGGTTGCTGCTGATGCGCCCGCGTTTGACCAGGAATTTATAGAAACTGCGCAGAGTTGCCAGTTTTCTTGCTGTGGTGGATTTGGTGTAATGGCGTTCATTCAGGAAGGCCATAAATTTGCGTACGGTCTGAACATCGACAGACAGCAGAAGCTGATCCGGCCCGGCGGAAGGAGCATCCGGGTTGGCTTTTTGCTCATCCTGAAGGAACTGAATGAATTGTTCAAGGTCGGCTCCGTAACACTTGGCGGTGTGATCGGAAAAATGCTTTTCCAGCTTGAGGTACGTGATGAATTCCTGAATGTTTGCCGCATCTTTCATAAATGGTTCCTTCTTTCTATCTTTCCTTGCGAAAGGTTATTCGAGGTCTTCGCTGTCTTCGTTGGATTCGGAGGTCTGCATAGGAAGAGGGAGGTCTTTGTACAGGAGCTGGTCGGCTTGACCGATTAATGATTGCGTAAGACGAAAACTAAGGACGGCGGCGTCAAACCAGTCAAAATCAGTCCTTGGATCTGTTGCGCAAGCCACCAGGGCATCCAAAAGAGGTCCCTCCTGTCCCGGTTCGTAACGGAAAATGTATTTTTCTCCGCCTTTATTGAGGACCAGCTGTTTTTTTTCTGTATTCATAATTTGACGTTCCGATAAGTGAAAATCTCTACATCTTTTATCGGTCGAAAGAGTGGTTTCTAAAGTAATTTTTTGTTTTTTCAGGGGAAAAAGAGGGGCGGTTTTAAGAAAAAAGAACGACCGATAATAAAAATATTTGAAGACAAATGAAATCAAGAAAGAACGGATGTTCGCAAATTACCTAATTTGCGCAGAAGTAAAATTTTCCGCTGCGGTTTTCTATGCGTACTTGGTTGGTTTTCAGAAGATGCTGGAGATATTCGGCTGTTAGAGAAGGTTCGAGCTGGAGACTGTCGGCCAGTTCATCGAGTGCGCAGGGGCGTCGCTTGAGGGTTTCGAGGATGATCTGCTCCGAAATCTGAGTACTTTTCTCCAGCCGGCCCTTTGGGAAGTCCGCGATTACTTCTGCTTTTGGATGAAGTTGCGGAGCAATCTGCTCGAGGATGTCCGGCGGAACAGCCCGAATATGCGGATGAGCGGTGGGGCGGACGGCGGTGTTCAGCTGAACTTTGTCCGGATTAATTTTTCTGATAAGGCGATTCAGATTTGTAATGGAATCGGGGTCGGTGTTGAGACCTTCGCATAGAAATACTTCCAGCCAAATAGGGCCGCTGTATTCCTTGCGGAAAAGAATCAACCCTTCCACAAAACGTTCAAAGGAAAGATTGGGATGCGGCTGATTGATTTTTTTGAATGTTTCCGGGTCGCCTGCATCGAGGGACGGAAGAACCACATCTGCCAAAGAGCATTGTTTCCGGACATCCGGGTCCCAGAACAGCGTGCCGTTGGTAATCAGGGCTGTCGGGATTTTCGTTAAGCGATGAATCCCTTCTATAATTTCATCGAGACGGCTGTGAAGCGTCGGTTCGCCGGAACCGCTGATGGTAATATAGTCCGCCGCGATTCCTTCCGTCAGCCAGCGGCGGATTTCTTCAAGAATCTCCTCGGGGGGAACATAATTTTTTCGCTCGAGAGTTTGGGCGGCGTCTGTCCCTAATTGGCAATATAGGCAATTTTGCGTGCAGGTTTTGAAAGGGACCGGGTCCACACCGAGACTTCGCCCGAGCCGGCGGGATGGGACCGGACCAAATAGATAGCGATATTCCGGAGCTGGATTGTTCATATAGTCTGTCGAACAATCTGATAGATTTGATAGCAGGTTTTCACGAGGGGTTCGACCTGGTCTAACGGCAACATACAGTCGGCATCGCAAAGTGCTTTTTCCGGAGTCGGGTGGACTTCCATAAAGAGGCCGTCGGCTCCGGCCGCTGCTGCAGCCCGTGCCAGAACAGGAGCCAAATCCCGCCGACCCGCACTGGCGGTCCCTAATCCGCCGGGCCGCTGTGTGCTGTGGGTGGCATCGAAGATGACCGGACAGCCGAGGTTCCGCATAGCCGGGATGGCGGTCATATCGTTAACGAGGCGGTTGTATCCA
>ERZ795046.1448-NODE-1448-length-24147-cov-6.240827_pt1 | contig 24147 bp, 27 predicted proteins | sample MGYA00375130_ERZ795046 | MGnify/ENA primary metagenome ERZ795046 (study PRJEB30175, sample SAMN05720202) | activated sludge metagenome | isolation source: anaerobic digester from wastewater treatment plant | place: Japan | collected 2015-05-15 ...
TGGCACTTGGTCTTTTACTCCCGCCATGACTGTAAACTTATTACTAAAGTCTTGACGAAGCAAAATTTCTGCCATCAATGACTGCTTATTTTCGCGACAATAAGCCCCCAATGAAGTATTAAGCAAGGTTAAATTTAAAGATGCTGCCATTATTAGTTTTTAAACATTTGAGCCGCTTCTTTGTTCCACGGCTGTTGATAATAATCGATAGTAGTAGGTTTAGGTGTGGTATCTGCTCCCGCCGCCGAATAATGTTCAGCTGCTGGCTGCTTTTTCAAGTCATCTACCTCCGACCGCAGTGCGGCAATGGTGGTATCTTTTTCTGCTAAAGACTGTTTCGCTTGCTCTAATTGTGCACTAAGTTGCTCAATATTTTCAGACAGTTTTTGCGATTTTTGTTCTTCCATAATGTATTTGGATATTGGATTAGTGGAATCTTTTTCTTGTGCCGAATAAAAGCCATTGTCATTCGCAGCTGGTTCATCTACGATGTCCGCAGCTAACAATTGTTTTATGGTAATGTAATATTTGGGTTGTCCATTGTCGTCTACTTCTATATCCTCTAAGTCGCTGTAGTCTGCTACTATACTTCCAGACTTGGTTTTATAATACCAGTACCCAACTATAAATACTATCGACATCCCAAAGTAAATCGAATCATGTTCAGCAATGCTTAACACCCAGTCTTTTAAGTTGCCCGATGGCGATAATGCAGCACTTGGCGAAATTACCAAATCACCTATAGCACGATAGGTGCCATCGCGCAGTTCAGCACGAAAGTTAATGATTTCTCCTACAAATGCCGTCATCTTATCATCGTCCCAATTAGGATGACCAATACGACAGCGAACCCCTTTGGATAAATTACCTAATTTGACAAGATCGTCTATAAATTTACGGTCAATCCAATGATAATGTCCTTTGGCGTAACCTTCCGTGCAAATGGATATACCTGTTATGACCTCTTTTTGTGTATCCACAACCGATGCTTCAAACCCTGACTTAAAGCAAATTGACTCAGGTGTTTGGGTGGTCAAAAAACCATTATTATCACGGTAATATTTCGAAGCGACTGCCGAAGCCGAAGTGGTGTTGCTTGTTGCCATTATGCTTATTTTCTTGTGCAAAGGTACAGCCATAGCACCACATCAAAAAGGACACAAATGCCGTTTCCAAACACCCACAAAACCAAACAACAAAAATGCCGCAAACCAATATTAGGTCTGCGGCATTTTTAAATGCGTTTAATGTTTACGATGACGCTGGTAAAACTTCATAGCACTCTCCGAATTAAGGTCGTTCTCATCTAGAGAGTAGTATTTATAAAAATCACTGAGAGATGCCACAATGCTCTGTCCTGTTCGTACCTGTGCTTGCACGAACTGCACCATTAACTCGTGGCAATACCGCTCCCAGCATTGCCCGATAGAATGTAATCGCTCATTACCGTATGTCAAATAATGAAATGACAAGCGTTCAGACACCTCAACTGAAATCGTATCACCAACAACCCGTTCAGGAACAAAATCCAACTCACCTATGGCAATAAACCACTGATGGTCGGTAATGCTCCCTAAGATATTATTATACGACAACTTTATTTCTTGGCCGTACTGTTTTTGTAAAACCTTTTTTACCCATGTAGCTACCGGTACATTTATTTTCTTATTCTTTTCCATTATGCAAGTTTTAGTAGCAAAATTAGCATTTTTTTATCATAATAAAAAACTAACTTTACTATTAAAATAAAAAACTATACTTTTTCTACCAATAATTGTAATACTACTAAGTCGTCAAACAACTCTTTGTTGTTAGCACTACGTACCACTATACCTTGATAAATAAGCAAGCGTCGGACAAAATTGCGTCGATATTCCTCAATAGTAGCATCGACATAAAAAGCAGACTGCCACATTTCAAATATCACTTCGTCAGCATTTTTTCCTTCATAAGAACTACCGTCAATAACAAAAAACCATTTTTTCATATGTTACAATTTATTTTTTTATTAGTTAATATGGGAAAGGAAACCCCTCTCCTATGTGGGAGAGGGTACCTCCCCTCCCCTATTATGAATTTAAACTCTGAATACGTCCATAAATATTGCAGAACGCGGTTTTTTGGGCAATAGGCAAGTATTGGTGTTCAATGCACCTTTACTTGCCATTTTTTTTGTCGGGTTATTCGTCGTTCTTTTTTAATTGAAAGTTTTAAGCGGTTTCGTCTGCATTTTTTTTGCAAAATCCAACAACTTTTTATCGCATCTTCGTAAACGTTGGTACTTTTATAGTTTGGGTATTTTTCTATATCAACAAGCGAAAAAGAGCCGTTACCATAATGGCCGTAGCCAAACCCTTTTGCGAAGCCTTTAAAATATAAGAGCCTTAGTGGCTGCAAGAAGGTGCCACATCTAAAGGTCTTGATGCCTTTAAAATATATGTACATAGCAGTTTGTTTTTTTAAAAAAAATTAAATAATTTTAATTGTTTGCCTTTTGTTTTTTATAGTGTTTTTTTGCAAGTAAACGCCGCTAACGCTCGCACTCAAATGTTCGGTGCTTTATCGTTTTTTTTATCGGTGTTTATTGGGTGGAGCGGTCGGACAAAAAATGTAAAGGACATTACCCCTTCGTTATTGTCTTTATCATACTCCAATTCAAAGCCATTGCAGTATGGATTTGATTTTAAGCTCCCAAAGCCAACACAAACATCACCTTTGGGAGCCGTGAAAGTAATGATTGCTCACGTAAAAATAGTCGCGGTAGATTTCATTAGGGAAATTTTTGCCAGGGCAATCAGTATGTCCAGGCTTAACATGATTTATCATCTTATGCAAGTATAAACCATCTATAGGGTATCTATCAATTAGATACTTTATAATACCTTTCCCTGCTTCTATTTGTTGTCTTGCCATCAGCTTCTACTTCAATAGTCACCTTTCCCGACAGGAGCGGCTGCTCTACATATCGGGTCGGTAAGCCAGCGGTGCGACTTTTGTAAGACCTATCACCACGCACCGCCGTGGTAATGTCTTTTATGATACTAATTTTCATAGCCGATTACAGTACAACTATTGAAATCGTATACTGGTGTGAAATAGGCACCATTCCAATAATAAACAGAGTCCCCTACTTCGACGTTTCCGCCGCCTGTGGCGTTGCAACGAATAAGTATTTGTTTATCTTTGAAATAAACATACTTGCCGTCGCAACCTTCGCACCAGTCCAACCCATAAACGTATCCTACAAAATGGCTGTCATAAAAATCTGGGTGATGTACAGATTTGGGGTTGCTGCATGATAAGAGAACGAGAAGTAACAATATAGATAAGTTTTTCATCGTTTTTATTTTTTTGATTTAGAAAAAAAGCAGGGCAGCACCATTCTCAAAGATACTGCTACTACCCTGCTTGGGGGGGGTTAAGCTATAACCACATCATCTTCTTCATACCATTCTTCTATGGTAATGGAAACTGCTATCCCGTTTAGCAGTTGTTCTTTGGCTACTGCTAATGTAGCCGAACAACTCTCATAGGATGCAGAACTTTCGCCCTCAGCGGAGTCACCACAAAGCGGACAGCCGTTGAGTGTTTTTATTGTATATACGATTGTTATTGCCATTGTTATGTTTTTGATTTAGAAAAAAAAGCAGGGCAGCACCATTCTCAAAGATACTGCTACTACCCTGCTATTAGGTTAAGTTAGGTCTACGATACTGTATGCTCTATTTACCATTTTGATAGTCTTGCCACGTTTTTCCAAGATATCGATTATTTTTTGTTGTCTATCTTTATGGTATTGGATAGCAACACTTGCCTGTTCTGTGGTTCTATCTTTTCTTGACAGAATAGAACCATTACTTGCTCTATAAGCCGCAAGTAACATTTCTTCAGGTGTGTTATCCGTCAAAGCAATAGTTTGTGCCGTTTGCCCTTCTGTAATTACTGTATTTACACTTGTATTTACAGTGCTTACACTATCTTTATCACGCAAAAACCCAATGCTGGCAGCACTCTTAGGTGTAATGTCGGGCTTTTGTTTCAATTGCTCAAGCTCTCGCTTGAGTAATTCCAACTCGGTAGGCTGCACCTGTTGAATCTGCACCGCCTCATAATGAGTAGGAGCAGAGTCTACGGTTACCTCTTCACGCTTAATTTGTTTTCCTTCTATTAATGCCAACTCGCGACATTTAAATAGATAGTACACACTAAATGAAAACCCAAATAATACACAAAGTTCCGACATGATAACAATAGCCCAATACCACCAGCTAAGAGAAGCAGCCGTTTCTTTTTCTGTTGCGGCTATTTGCGTTTGCTGAATTTCTGCTGTCTTGGTCTTTTGGTCTTTTTTTATGGCTTCTATTTCAGACATAAGCCGTTCAGCTTCATCTGCTTTCAACCATTTTGCAGTTTGTTTGGGGTTGCGCTCAACATACGCAGCCCTTTCTTTTTCAATTGCTGCAAGTCTATCTTGGCGTTTTTGAATTTGCTTATCATACTCACTAACAGATGGTAATAGGGTAGGAGCTGCACCTGTATTTGTTTTTTTCGACACCAATTCTTTAAAATATGGCGTTTGCATTCCTGATTCTATTGAAAAATATGCTGACGCAATTAGCACCCCAATAGCTATAAAGCTAAATATACCAAACGATACCATATTTTTTTTCAAACCATGTACAGTTGCTTCTCTAATCGCAACACTCTTAACCACCTCCATAACCAAAACTACAATAGCACCAACCAGAAAGGCTAATGCCCAATTTTGGGTAAAGTCGTATGTCAAGTAGATACCACCGCTCAGTCCAAGTATAATACTGACGATGTTACCAAGTACTCCGAAAACACCCGAAAACGCATAAATACGCTTCCAGTCGTCTTCCCATTTTTTACTTCCGAACAGCTTATCAGCCTGCTCAAAAACAGACATTCGCGCTGATTCTTCTTTGACCGCATTTATTTTTTTGAGACGGTCATCATTGTAATTAAAAAAATTCATACCTTTGTACGGTTTTGTGGGCATTTGCCCTTGTTATGAAATACCGCTTTCCCTATTCCAAGTAGGGGGGCGGTTTTTTTTTCTGTGTTTATTTTATTTTGTAATGAATCAAACTCTGCCGTGTAAAAGGCAGTTCAATTCCATAAGCAATTATCGCATCTATGCGGTTTAATAACGACATATTATCCAAAATTGGTAATTCCTTAATTGCACCTACAAAATCGCCATTATTTATAGCTGTCCAAAATTGGGAAAATAATTGGTCATTATAGTTTTTTTGCGGCTGGTTAAAATGTAATTTTATAATGCCTGTTGCTTCTGTATCCGATTGACCAGCTATTATTGTAGGTCTATCGGCTTTTTTTGCAGCCTCAATAAACTTCCTACCCTGTTTTGTGTCCCGCCACTCATCTAACAGTATCGGCGCTCCATCTGGATAGTTTTGGTCATCAAAAAGCCACTCCTCATCAGTAGGGTGGGGGACTTGGGGTTGCAAAAGCCGCTTAAAATCCCGTAGCGTTGTTCCATTCCCAAGGCTAACTGTATAGCTTCTACCCCAAAGCGACAGCAACCCATGAGCAAAGCTGGACTTGCCGCTGGCAGCTTTGCCATAAAGAAATAAAGGCGGAACTTTTTCATAACATGAATTGATGACCCACGCTATACCCATCATAGCGTTTTCACCATAAAGTTCATGGAACATTGCTGCCCATATAGAGAATTTTTTGTTTTGCATTTTTTCTGTGTTTTTTTGTTTTTTTATTTTATTCGAAATTGGAATCGTGTTTTTGGCAAACAACCAAAACAACCAAAACAACCTCGATTTTTTGCTAATATCTGTAAACAACCCAAAACAACCCAAAACAACCCAAAACAACCCAAAAACGTACAAATTAGTACCTTTTTATTATATAACAACCTCATTATCAACTATTTATAAAAAAGTTGTTTTGGTTGTTTTGGTTGTTTTGGAAAATGGGCAATATTTTTTCGATATCAAAAAAACAGCATTTTTTGCCATTTTTTGCCCATTTTTGACCTTTTTTTACAAAGGTCACGGTTGTTTTGGAAACGTCAAAGTTGTTCACGGTTGTTTTGGGATGGTGCATTTTCATCTGGAAAGTCGCAAATGTCAACATCTGCACCTGCTAACTCCAGATTTAGGTCATACATTCTGTTGATTATCTCATAATCAAAGACGTATGCCGTCGTAGCCCTACCTCCAAATTTTACCGTTTTGTGAGCGATGAACGCATTATGCGTCCGCATATAGCTGGACAACGTGCCTTCATCTAAGGGATTAGCCCGTTGGCTAACCATTTCCTTTTTATACTCACCTACTATCTGCCCCAGCCGCAATCTCAATTCATTGCCTACAATAGCGTAGTCAATGTTTTGAGATATTTTTTTGTTCTTTATCAGGGTAGGCAATACCCCAAAGAACTTTCGTACCTCATCCGCCGTACTCATCAGGTTGGTTTGCTGCGGAATCAATTCCTCAGTATAAACCAAAAAATCCTGCAATGAAAACGGCAGCACTAAACCAGCTTCCAAGGCAATGTGGATGGTAGCTATCAATATATCCGTATTCCTCAAAACACGGTCTATTGTTTCGCTCTGCCTATAAACACTTTTACTAAGGTTGTTAGCCTCAATAAAAACGTCTAAAAATTTAGCCTCAAAAGCGGTGCGTATCTTTAAAATTTCATGCGTCACCCCCGTCAATCCGCGGGCTTGCATTTTTTGCAGCTCACGGTACTTTGCCGTTTGCTCATCACCAAACTTTGATTTATCAAAGTTCAACAAAACAAAACGGCTATACAAAGCAGGCTCTATATTAGGCAGTTCTTGTCCCGCCACAATAGCCGTGCTATATAGTGTCGCGTCCTTGGTTCGGTCATCATTGGAGAAGGCAGCCCGCCCGCTCATATAACCGTCCCAAATGCCTTTAACGGGACCTATCATTTTGTCCAAGTGGTTTTTCCACTCGTCCAAAAGTAGGGTGGTGTTGCATTTTTGCCTTAGCAATCGGGTAAAGCTCTTAGGCGTTGTACCCGCTTCCAAAGACAAAGCATCTTGCCCTGTCCCAAACAACCAAAGTAGCGACTTGGCAAGTTCGCTCTTGCCGCTACCTCGCTGACCAAACAAAAATAGCATAGGGGAGCAGCGTGCATCACGCATAACAACGTCCCTAAAGCACGTCATTATACCAAAAGCAATGCCTATCATGCCATTTTTTCCGTATGCCTCATAGTACAACTTTGCCCATTGAGCAAAAGTTGTACTACTTTCTTCATATTTAAACTTAGTTAAACTACCCCAATCATCAAGGGTAGCCTCGTTTGTGGTGCTGGCAGGAATGTAATACCATTTCTTAGTATCACCACTACCCGCTGGCACCATGCCGTGTTCATCAACCGCTGTAAACGTTTTTTTGTCGTAATCCCATACGCCATTACACCACGCCCAAAAATTATCTTTGTGGTGACCCAACCTTGATATTTCTAAACTTTGTGTTTCTTTACTAAAAAGAAACCTTTGTAAGTTAGAAATATCCATCGCATTCCCCCAAAACACAAAATTCCCATAGTCTGTAGTCGCTGCTGATAGCGTAGCCTTGCTTTGCAGGTCAGCTACCCTAAGCTCTATTGTTTCACTCTGCCCATCGCTATTCGTAATTTTAAAAATCCGCTTCACCCCCTTGATGAGGTAAAGACTCTCCAATTTAAAATTGGATATTTGTACGAGGGTCGTTCCATCTTTTGTGAACCGTTTGGCAAACAGCTCGTTGCCATAACAGTAAAAGTGGAACGTTTTAAAGCACACTACCTCATCATTGGGTAAATCATGAGGCAGACCGTATGCCCGAATAACAGCTTCGTACTCATTCTCCTCAACCCGAAGCACTTGATTTTTGTGTGCATCATGCTTCCAAGACACACCCAAAAACTTAAATTCTTTATCTGTAATTGACTCCTTGTTTTTTTCATAATACGCTTGCACATCGTCAAGCATAAATGTTTTTTTTAGCCCTGATGTGCTATGTGTTATGTTAGTTTTTGGCAAATAAACACATTTGCCGTCGTATTTATCCCAATCAGCCAACACTTCACTTTCCTTGCCATTATGATTAGCCCAATCCCACAAGTCGTCTATCCCTTTCGCACCATCAGCAGCGTCACTATTGACATAGCTGTAATATACATCTACGTCATAGTCGCTCAAACGGTCTTTAATACCAACAATGGCACTAATAAACCGTTTTGCACGAAAACTTAAGTCTTCGCTGCCAACACTTGATGGTTTACATTTTATGCAGTCACCATCAAACAACACCACAACCCGCTGCACATCGCAACTTTGTATTATGCGAATAACATCAGCATACATAGCACCGCCAAGCTCCTTGTCCGAGCCGTGCGTAATGCTGCCAATGCCGATAACGTGCCAGCCCCAATGCACAGACGCTACCCATGCTTTTTTGTAGCCTTCGGTGATTACCAAAGTCTTAATCTTTGCCTTTTGTTCAAAGGCTAAGATAGTCATTGGCGGTATCAGCGGCATTTGTGATGGAAAAAGTTCACTTTTTGGAAAGTTGTACCTTTTCCCATCATGTTGCGAAGGGTCTGCCCACCTGGTAATGCTGTAGGTATGCGTCTTAGGACGCTTTACCTTCTTATCCTGCACCTGCCACAGTTCCCTGTTTAGCGTGCAAGGCGTGAAGATAATGTTCCCGCCCTTGTCTGGGTTTATAAGTGGCGTGAGCGTTCGCCCCGGCATATCAAGCTCAGGAGCTTCCACCTCAAAGCAGAAGTCCGAGTCCATCAATGCCATTTCACCATACACCACCTTTTCAAAAAAGGTAGTATATTGCTTTGGAGCATCAGGTTTCGCCCAGCACACCCATTCACCATTATAGTGGTTTCTTATCATTAATCGGTAAGGCTAAAAAATAAATACCCTTAGAAATCCCCTGCACATCACAAAGCCGAGCCACAAAGCCCGCTTCGGTCAGTGCCACAAAAATAACACTCAACGGCAGCTCAAAGCCCACCGTTGCCGCAACCATAACCCGAATGCCTTCGGTGGATAAAAACTCCACCTCCGTCGGGTCATCACTATCACAAGGCACGTATGACCCTATGATAGTGTGCATTACATCCATCGCAAGCACGCTACAGCCGTTGCCATCAACAGCCGCTGCTGCGTCCTTACTGCCACCACCAAGCTGAACGATGTTACTATTATTTGTTCCACCGTTCATCATTTGGTTTATTGTAGTATCCATTTACTCTCCGATTTTTTTAAACCTATGCGCGACGGCTTTCCAACTTGTGGAAACCGACTATTTGTCCATTGACAAATAGCGCGCAGCACATCGCTATCAATATCAATTCGTCCATCTTTTTTTATCGTATAGTATTCTTCTGTTTCATCTGACACATTGCAAAGAAACACTGAGCCATTATCAAGATAAAACGAAACTTTGTCACCAACCATAAAATCCGTATCTTTTACAAAACACCTCAAGAGGTTGCCCTCGTGTGTTTCGATTAAGAACAGCGTTATACGTGGTTTAGAGATTTGCAAAGCCGTGTAAAGCTTTGCCTTTGGTTGTAATAAATTTTGCATGACTGTGATTTTTACCCCTTACCGGGCGTTTGATTTAATAAACCTACTTCCACCTCCGCCAGCAGCCGTGCCAGCAGACTAAACTTTGGCAACCGTGAGCCAACACTCAAGTTCTCCTGAACCTCGTCAAGAAAACCATGTAAAGCCGACAGCAGCGGGCTATCCACACCCACCTCAACAGGCGAGTTGCTGTCCAATATGTCAAGGAAAAACTCCCTAACATCATCAGACACCGCCCGAAGCCCACCCACACACAAAATGTAGTGGTGCATCTCAATGCCAAGTTGCTGCCGCTGGTCACGGGAAATAGGAATTTGCATGATGACTTTTTTTTAAAGTTTTAGTATAACCTACCCCGCTTCCCAGCAAGGTAGGTAGATTAAAAGAAGCTAAATTTCTATGAACTTTACCGAAAATACTTAAAAAGCAAACCCCAATTTTTTAATTTTTAGTATAACCTACCCCGCTTCCCAGCAAGGTAGGCGTATATGAAAACCGGAACTTAAAAACTTTTTAGTAACCCACCCCGCTTCCCAGCGGCGTGGGTTTTTGTTTTATGGCGTATAAAATCTTTTTAGTAACCCCACCCCAACTTCCCAGCAGGGTAGGGCAAATCCTTTAAAAATTCGCTAAAAAAAAATTCACTTTTTGTCACAAAATTGTAAATTCAAATAAAAAACATTATCTTTGCACCAAAATACCGCCACCAAGCCCATACAAAAGGGCAACAACACCAGCCAAACTGAGTGCTGTGTATTGTATAAAAAGTGGTTGTACTTTGGCTATGACCACGACTTACTTGGCGGTAGGGGCGTGGTCATTTTTATTGTTAATAGGGTATTCCAAACGTATTACGTTTTCCATAATCTCTCCCTACTATACAATAGTGTTGATGCAAAAAAAGTGTTGTATGACTAAAAAAATACCGTTTAAATGCAATTCAATAAGAATGTGGTGTCAAAGCCATTCAATTACTTTTCCATCGCACAGCGAGCAAGGCTTATCATTATATACACCATATTTAGCTCCTTGTAAAATAGGTATCTTCTTCCCTATTAACGACATTTTTTTCAGGGCTTTATAGTCAGTTTTTCCTATAAGGAAGCTACCATTTTGAGGCATGCGGTTTTCGTTATGGATTAAGATGGGGTTAGAAGCTCCGCCACCATATGGATTGTCCCAAATCCTTTTTATTATAAGAAACTTATTGTCATCGCTAGATTTTATATAAATAACAGCCAAACCTTCTTTCATTAATGATTTATAATAGTAGGTTTTGGGTGTTTCTTTTGGGCAATCGTATTTTTTTAAAATAGTAAAATCAATACATTTCATAAGATACAGTATTTTGGGTTAAAATGTTTTTTATTCTTTCAAATTCGGATGCGGCCTCTTCAGAATCTTTAAATTTCACGGTAACACCTCCTTCATTATACTGAAATAGTATAGTGTCTTCATACAGCGATACCTCCTTAACCATGCCTAAATTTATACATATACTATCATAACACGTCCACATTGTGCACCTCCTTGTATTTTTTTACTGCTGCTGCAATTTGTTCATTAATTTTAGCCCAATTATTAGCTTCTATTCGGATTAACTTTGTAGCTTCTGCTGCTACTTTCTCGCTCCAATGGGGATATTTTTCTGACAGACAAAACCGAACGTAAGATTGAGATATTTTTAGCTTTTTAGCTATCTTGCTATAAGCTCCTAATGGCAAGATAGAATTGCCTTTCTCATCATGCAGTTTAGTTAAAAATTGTGCTTTTTTTTGTTTTCGTTTATTAGCTTGGCTAATAGGGTTTTTAGTTGTTTTTTTCATTGTATATATTTTAAAAAAATTAAAAACAGACGGAGACGAAACTTGCAAGCCTAAAAAATATGATGTACCTTTGCACCGTTTTTGTACTATTATTGTACTATTATTGCACTAACAACAGTCTAACAATAATTACTACGATATTAAATCAACTCAATCAAAGCGAAAATACCATACTTTGTTTATAGTTGTGGGAGAAGGTAGATTGTCAGGCAGCATAAGTAATCTTGACCTATACCAACTACTACAGGTATACATAAAACAACCCGAAGCCCCCACCGACATCAATAAGATAGTAGAACTACATCAAACAAAACAAGAGTACTATTACTGTACTTTCCTTGTACGCTTATTGTACGGTGCAAAGGTAGGCGCTTTTTTTGAAATGACCAAATTTTGGAGCAATTTTTTTTATTTTTAAAAACATTTTTTTTATCTTAATACCCATTAGCCTGATTATAGCGTGTTTGTACATACAAATTTAATTTATCTTAGAAAAAAAAATTCAAAGACACAAGCAGAAATAGGTGCTATGTTGGGAATGTCATTAACTGCTTACGGTGATTATGAAAGAGAATCATCAAAACCAAGTATAGAAATACTTGCAATATTAAGCGAGTACTATGATTGTACAGCTTCTTTTGTTTCCGTAATTTTTCTGTTTGTTATTTAGCCTATATTTTGGTTAAAATTGAGTACATACGGCTGTGATGACAGCTATGCTCATGGCTGTATACGCGAAAATAAGCTAAAACATAAATTCCGCAACTGCTTAAACAAACAGTTGCGGAATTTATTTTTGTCCTTAGTAATCACTAAGGATACCTGTATTTTTGCCTAAAAAAACATGGCATTACCTACTCATGTACCACCAAATAACCAGATGTGGGAACGATGGTTTTACACCGAAAATCCCGTATGGCTCACATTTCAAGCCAGTTCAGAATACTTGTATACCATAAGTAGTCAAGTAGCTGTTTGCAATATAGCTTACTCCGATGAGCATATTGCTGCTGGAGAAACCATCACGCTACAATGGGAAGGCAATACCTTAGTCTTCACTTTTGCTCTTGTCCCGCTTGACGATAGCGGCAACCAAATTGCCGAAAATGGTGCGGGGATAGTTCCGTATTCTTTGTATTACATCACCATCGTCGCTGCCTTATCTCTCAATTATACATTTAATCAACATTTCACCATCGGAGCGAACGGTCCTGGTTATATTGAGATAAAAATAAAAAAGCCCAATATAGACCTGATTGTCTCATCATCGACCGCTCAAATAACTGCCAATGTAGTCAATCCTCCTCCACCATTGCCCAATTACAACATAGCATTGTTGTTAGATGTTTCAGATAATGTCACCAGTTTGGGCAGCATTAATGTTCATCAAAAACCAAACCAATACGGATTTGTCCGTATTGACATTGCACAAGTTATTAAAAACTATGTGCCATGGATCACGCCGGGAGAAATAATGGATGTTGGTGCTATAACAAAAAATAAAAGGCGGATAAGAGTCGCCTTTACAGAACAGTATGGCGAGCCGCCAGTTCCCAAAAAGTTACAATATACCCAAGAAATGATTTTTGTCAAAGGTGGAGTCCTTTGGCAAGAAGAAATCAATAATTACGACCCAAGCCAAATTGGTGACATTTGGTTGTCAGGTCGTTTTCTAACAAAACAACCCCAATACAAAACAACAACAATTCGCCAACCAGAATGGCTATTTTGGTTGCACCATGATACGCCTATTTGGGCAGCAGTCAAGGTAGAGTGTTCATTTGTAGATGGAAGTACAGTAAGTAGCGATTATTTGGTATGGCTGGAACAGGACGAAATTGTGTCTATTGGCACCAGTTATGAATACCTAAATGGTCTAATGAATTTGGATGGAGGAACAGGTATTATGCCAATTAGTTGTCGGGTTGTATTGTACAACACTGATACTAATCAAGAGATTAGTATGGCACAATACTACAACTACATAGACTGTTATTTTGCAGATAGGTACCTCATCGTTGCCAATAGATGGGGTGGAGCAGACACTATACTTTTGGCAGCTCCCGCCGAAATAGGCATCAAAACCACTGAAAAAGGTGTGGCAGTCCTTAATCAAGACTTCCACGTCGATGGTATGAACGGAGGCTTCCCATTTTCTTTTCTGTACGATTTTGAGGGACAAGAACAAGTCTTTCTCAAGAAATCGAAAGACATAATAAAAACCGACACAGCATATATCTATCCCAAAGACCATTTAGCGTGGTTAAAAGATAGTTTCCTCATGTCTCAAATGTGGGAAATATCAGATAGCCCGTTATATGGCAAATTATTGTTGCCAATAGATATAGTCAGTGACTCTATAAAAATTGACAATGAGGCTGAAGACTTGAGCAATGTCAGCTTTGAATATACCTACAGAATAGAAAATTAATGATAGGAATTTTCATACAAAACCAAAACGGCACGTGGCAAGGCTTAGATATGCCGTCTAACATCACATTTAGTGGGGAGCTACTAAACCCGATGTTTCGCACAGAAATCGGAGCAAGTAGTTATACCTATCCAATTACAGTGCCTGCTTCGGAACGCAATAACCGCGTGTTACAGCACGTGAATATTGCGAATGTAATACAACTGCCACAAAAAGGCAGGATAGATATCGGTGGTGTTACCTTTCTCGAAGGCGATGTGCTAATAACGGCTGCCAATGCCAAAAGTATTAGCATATCTATCGTTTCTAATCGTCCGAATAACAAATGGTTAGAAACGCTACTGCCTGACATTGATATGGGAACATATACAATGGTATCGGGCAGTAGGAATACCTATGCCATGGCTGTAGCTAATAACCCTGTGTATGGAGCAGGGTATGATTTCGCATACGTCCCACACATGAATCAGATGTTTACAGGAACATTGGTACCAAACCAAGTCATGAACTTATTCCTTTTCGGGTCAGAGTTCCACAATGCCAATGACTTGCCATTCGTGTACCTAATGGCAAGCCTAAAAGCCATTGCTAATAATAATGGGCTTACCCTTGCAGGCTCGTTTGTAAGCAATGAGGAAATGCGAAGGCTGCTAGTGTTCAACACCCGCAAAGTTCGTATAAATCCCAGCACTGGTGACGATGAGATAGATTTAAGCCTTCATCTACCGAATGTCAGCATTCGGGAGTATTTGCAAGGGCTTAATAGCTACCTTAATCTCGTAACACGTATAGACCATATATCAGGTCAACTAATCATTGACCTAAACATTGATGACATAAACAACTTTGTATTTCAGGATTGGACAAAAAAAGTAGAACCTAATATAAGCATAGAGCCTCAGCCACAAACAGGTTGGACAATGAACATTGGAATAGACTCCAATGATTCCCTATTTGAAAACATGGACAAAATGGTACTAAACCTTTCACGCGTGAAAGGGAGTGTTCCAAACCCTGCTTCATTACCTATTACAGCAAATAGAGGAGACGTTTATTACATATCTTCGCTGCATAAATGGGGTGTATGGAATGGAGCATGGCGCATAACCAGCTATGGAGAAGCACCCACCCTTATTGTAGGAGAAGGAGCTAAACAGATTAGCACCATTTTCTCCGCACCACGTATGCGAAAGTTTACACCTGTTGGAGCTTTCCAACAAACAATGCCAGAGGTGTCAATGTTGGGCAATACCTATTCATCTGCTACCACCCAAGACGAGAATCCATTCTCGTCACGCCTATTGTTTTTCAGAGGCATGAAACAAGGCGGAGGTGCAAACCTTTACCCAATGGCGAGCAATGATGTGTTTGCCAACGACGGCACCAAAATTCCCGAAGCCAACCATAGCCTGAATTGGGCAGGCGAATATGGATTATATGAAAAAAGATATAAACGGTGGTTGCAACTGCTGGAAGGAAAACGCTGCACATTTATCGCACCAAACCTTTCCATCGGTGACTTGCTGTCGCTGCAAATCACCAAAAAAGTATGGATCAGAGATGCTGAATACTATATCGTCTCTATGCCATATACCATAAACAAACATGGAAATGTGCGGGCGACCATAAAATGTCTATATATTTCCTAACCAATTCCACTACCTTATGACCCAAATACATTTAACAGTACTCAGTCATGATGATGATATCGAGTATTTGAATGAGCTTAACCAGTTCCTGCTGGTAATTAAAAGAAAATTCCCTGTTTTGGAAATTACAAAGCCGGCCATGCCCGGCGATGATATAGAGGAAGGACTATTATCGGCAGTAACAAATGCCAATGTAATAGTCGCACTAATTTCGCAATCCCTCATAGCAGATAATCTGCTATACAAAGGATTAGAGTTAGTGCTAAAGTTGGAGCGCACCAATAATAGCGCCCTAATTCCTGTCAAAATAAAACAGTTCTTTTCCGAAATAGAAAAAGAACTAAACATACTACCCAGCAGCGGACAAAAACTTGCCGATATGCCCGACACCGCAGAAGCATGGCGCGAAGTAGCCAGAGCAATAGAAATTTGCATCGTGCAAATAAAAGGCCAGATAGAGCTTATACACTACAAAAACCTAGTAGATAGGTATCGTTCCAAATTTGGAGACATAATAGAGTGAGTACTTTTTTCATGAGTAGATTTTTACCGCTGATAGCTTTTCTATCGGCGGTTTTTTTATGCCACCAAAACACAAAAAACCCGCAGCTACACCATTTGTAGCTGCGGGTTTTTAAATTATTTCACCCCTGCAAAATCACGAATGTTATTGACTTGACTTTGCGTTTCTTCAATTTCCGTGTATACTATATGGGCTTTTAGGTCCCTTGGTAATTGCTCAAAAGCCTGTCGCATAGCCTGCATTTCTGCAAGCAAAGGATTCAGCTCTATGGCAGTTTGCTTTGCAGCCTGTTCCGCAGGAACATACAATGCTTCCCGCTGGAAGTTTACACTTGGCAGTCCCGCAGGAACAACTACACCGCCACTTGCGAACAGTTTCCTGTTACGTCCTGATAGGCTTTCGGATAATAAAGCCTCTATTAATCCGTAATTTTTGCTTGTTGTTTCTTTGGACAGTATCATGTAAGCCTCACCACCCTCCATTTCACCTACCATTTGTCCCGTTTGCGAATTGATGAGCTTAATGCCACCGCCATCGTGACTCGGTCCCGTAGCAATACCACCTTTTGCAAAACGCTTATTGGGCAGTGACGTAATAGCTCGTAATGTAGCCATATTAGTAGCTGCATCACTACTAATAGGATACATAGGAGACAAAACCGCCCCTTTTTGGAACTTGGTATTAGCAATAACTGCCACTTGTGCTGCCGTTGTAGCAGCTGCCACGCCAATAGCAATGCCCATCGAGATGCCAGCATCTACTTTGGGCCACTGCGCCAAAATTGACGTAATAGCTAATGCCCCGTTAATAAGGGCTTGTTTTATTTGGAGATTTTTGTTGCGCTCAAAGGCTGCTCTTTCAACCGCTGCTTTTTCGGCATCTATTTTTTTCTGTATAGCAGCAGTTTCCTTTTCGTTGCCTTTTGCTGCAGCCAATTCTTTGGCATACTTAGCATCAATCGATTTGAGTTGTCGCTGCTTCAGCCGCTCATCATTTTGAGCTTGGATTTGGAAAATAGCGTCACTTGCAATTTGTGTCATTTGAACGGCACCTTGCAAAGCAGCTTCAGTATTTGCCAAACGCTTCGCTTCAGCTTTTTCTAAAATAATAGTTTTTGTATCTTCTATTTGTTGTGTATAGTCAATACCATTTTCAACTATACCAACATCGGATGCCACTTTGTCACCAATACTAATCTCATTCACTGCTCTACTCGAAATGGTAGCCACATTTTCCACGCGCCCTGCCGCAGCCTTACGAGCTTCGTTTACTCGCTCTTCGGCTTCGGCAAGTTTAACCGTTGCTGCTTGCAAGCGTTCTGCTATCGCTTTTTGTTCTTCGGGTGGGGCATTCTCCAATGTGGTGTTTAGGTCGCTTACTTCTTTGCGTAGCGCGGCTATGCTGCCTGAGACCACTTTGATGATAGAGTCTGTATTCTTGGCTGCTTCACCACTTTTTGCGACTCCTGCCATAATTTCAGAATTTGCCTTTTTTTGCATTTCGGCACGTTCCTTTTCAAGTCGAGCATATTCTTCATTGCGGGATTTAGCTAAGGTTGCTCGTGCATCAGCAGCTGTTACGTCAAAATCAATTTTTCCTATTGTAAATGTTGGTATTTGATACCCCGAACCCAAATAAGACAACGCTTTGTTTATAGCATTCGGAATACCCTGTACCACATAAGTCAAAAAAGGATTTATCACATCTTGAGTAAGACGGTTAATAAAACCAATTATTGATTTAGCAGTTCCTTCGCCAAAGGTATTCACCAAAAAATCACGGAATAAAGCTATTCCAATAGATATATTTTGGCTAAAAAAAGAAAAGAAGTCAATAACTGCTGCCAAACCCTCCAATACGCCTGTTTTAATTTTGGCGAATAAATTACCAATCACTGAAGTACTACTACCCAATTGCAAGGTAATTGTTTGTAAAGCGGCGTTTTGACGTTCTACCAATTCTGTATTTTCCAATACTCTTTTTTGAGCATCAGTAAGGTTTTGAGAATACTCTTTGGTAATAGAATTTACATTGGTAATAATTTGTAACCAACGTCTACCTGCATCCTCGCCTGGTGCTGAAAATATATCGGATATAGCTTTTTGAGCAACCGAAGAACCTTGCCCCATTTGAGACAATTTACCGCCAACATCTTCGACTACTTTTTTAAGGCTTGTTGTGCCATTTTGTAAGCCCTTTTGTATCGCATCACCATTTAACCCGATAGCTTTTAATCCCTCTAAAGCTGCTTTTTCACCATTTTTAATACGCAAACCAGCCTCTTTAAGGCTATCTAAGCCTTTATCGGAGTAGATGCCTTCTGTCACACTACGATTCAATATAGCAAACGTTTCTTTTGCCGAAAAACCAGCTTCTTTCATTTGTGCTGGATATTCTCGCAATTGTTCCAAAAATTCACCATTGACATCACTACCTTTGATAAATCCGTCACGAATCAAATCTAATGCCGCTGTAGTAGTAATACCAAATTCTTTAGCAACTGTGTTGGCAGCTACTATGGTTTCTTTCCAATCCGAGCCAAATACCTCTGTAATGGTTTTGGCTTTGTTGGTAATATCCTCCAATTCAGCTCCCACAGCACCAGTTAAATTTGCAACGTCATTTCGTAGCCCTGAAAATTGCTTTGTCAATCCACTTAGTTGGTTATAAGCCAATACCAAACCACTAACAATCGCTGTTATTGCAGCTAACGGACCTAATGTAGTCATAGCACTATTCACTGAAGCCATGCCAGCTTTGAGGCTATTGAAAAACCCTTCTCCCGAAGCTCGAGCCGCAGTAAAGGCTTTGGAAAATTCTGTTGGAATAGAGTTAATGTCAATTTCGTTTGAAACTTGAGCCACATCTTTAGTTGTTTGAGCTATTTTTTCAAGTTGAGAATCCACCAACTTCAAATTCCGACTCGCCGCAATCCACTCTTCCGTATTTGGTGCAAGGCTCTCCAACTGTTTGTTCAAGGCAGCCGCAGCCGCATTCAAATCCCGCAGACTCGCCTGCTCTATGCGTCCAGCCACCTGTGCAACACTTGATTTGTCGCGTATTGCTTGAGCAATTTCTTTTTGCACACGCACTTCTGCCTCAAGGCTTACTTTCACCTTTCCCAATTTCAGCAAAAGCTCATTGTACTTTTCTGTCCCAATTTCCTGCGCATTCAATTCAGCTTGTAACTGCTTGGCTTCACGTTGTAAACCGCGAATACTACTCCCCGTAGTATCTGCCGCAGTTTCTACATGCTTCAAAAAATCCACATATAACTTGTCCGCTTGTCGGCTTTCCTTGCCCAATCCTGCCAACGCCTTTTCTGCCTCTTTCAGTTCCGCAGTAGCTTTCTTAAAAGCCTCGCTTCCTTGTTCATTAGCCGCTGCCATCTGAAAAATTTCCTCTTTCAGTTTCGCAACTTTTTCTTTCGACTCCGCAAGGCTTTGTTGTGCCTGCTCCATATTGAGCTTCAATTCCAATTGTATTTGCTCCGTAGTCAGTTTGCCCATGGTTTTTTTCTACAAAAATACCCACAAATCAGCACCAACAAAAGGACAAAAACTACAGACCGCCAGCAATACCCATCGTATTACTGGCGGTCTGTAGTTTTTATTTGTATGGACGGTAATTTACCCGAGCAGTACCTCAAAAGCAACACTACCTAACCCGACTATCCATATTGCAAGATACATATACCATTAGGTATTGGAGCGAATGGTTTTTCACAGTAAAAACCGTTCTCCCTTATTTGGATACTAAGCCCTGATACCATTACTGCTCTACTCATACAGATGATACCTGTGTTGGTAATCCAACACAAGATGTATCCAAGCTGTTCTGCTTTGAGTAGATTTTCTTGGCAAGGAGGGTCTGTTACCTCCTCCATAGCAAACCTACACATTGCGTCTATATCTGACGTAATGATATCTATCATCATGTCGGAGTGCCCCCCTAACATATGCAACCTCCCTTTACTCTTACGTCAAGTTCAAACCTGTAGCCATAGTTATTATCCGCAAAATAACTGGCAATAGGGTCTGCCAATACATTACCCACATACTGCACCACAGATGGATTTTGTTGACAGTAATGCTTTATCTTTCCAATAAAACGCATACCTATCTTCCATGACATATCAATAGTTTGGTCCTGCCCTACATAGTCGTCTGGCTTGTGCTGCGCCATGACAACAAAACCAATAGACATAAAAAGCTGACTATTCGGTCCGTTAGTATCTTTATAAGATGGAAACTCCAACAACAAAGCAGGATAAGCTATGTTACTGCGCATTCTGCCAATAATGCGTTGGCTATCACCATAATGGAAACTGTTCACCACCGCCACTCCCACAAAGAAAGGGTCAGTAGACATGCTTCCTACCACATTGGCAAACCAAAGTCTCAAATTTTCGGGTGATTGCATTAGTTTTTTTGGCTGTTTTTCCATTGGATAAAGTCGTATTGACATTTATCCAAGTAAGTTAATACATTATACAATGGACTGTACTTCACCTCAAGAGCAGTACCAAACGTACCCTTATCTGCAATATCATACACCACACCAGTCCAACCAAAGCCTGCTTTTCCACTTCCTTTTTTGAAAATGCTCGGATAGCGGTCATGTACAAACTGCATACATCCAGCATAAAACAGCATAAAGTAGGCACGAAACGACATACTAAAATTGGCTTTGTCTATTCGCGATGCGATTAATTCGGGATTAAAACGCTCCCGATAATCGCCGTCCCATTCGGGCGATTCTATGGCAATATCTTGGCGTTGGGGGCGGCAAAGCGTCAGAATCAACTGATCAACCAGCCTATCTACCACCGATTCGCTACTCGACAACCGCTGATACACCGCTTCTGCGTGAATAAATTCCACAAAGCAACAGTGATAAAAGCATTCGTCGGGCAGTAAATATTGCATGTCGCCCATCGAAAAAGTAGGAATAATTGGCTTTTTTAGTGGTTTTGATCACCAAACCTTTGCCTGATGTAGCATTTTACTAACTTGTTCAGGCATAAATTGGGCATACACAAAGGCTTGTTCGGGCGTAAGCAAGGCTTCCAAGACCGCAATTTGGTTGGCAATACTTGGTTTTTGCAACAATATTGGAGCAATAGCCAACACCTGCTCCGCCGACAGTTGCTCCCAGCTACTTAACAGTTCCATCTTTCACCTGTTCAACTTCGGCTACTTCGGCTACTTCGGCTACTTCGGCTTTATTTTCGCCATAGAAAAACGCAAGCAACTGTTTTTCGACTTCGTCGATGTTGCCTTTGAATTGTTCTATGTCCGTAACTTGCAAGTTAAACATTGTACCGTTGGTTACGGCATTACGGATAATAAATCTATTACCGCTCCGTCCAAAGTTAAGCATAGTGCGATGAATGATTTGATAGTTGTTAGGAGCAGTGGCAATTTTAATATGCTCTGTTCCATATTGAGAAAAAAATATCATATCCAAAAATCTGGTTTATGAGCGTTATCTAAAAAACAAGTGGGAGTAGTGGGCGGATTTTGTGTCTGCCAATAATTGTTTAGTACTGCCATGCTATTGGTCAATTGCTGTTCTGCATGGCGTTTTAATTTTTCTATGTCAGCGGGTGTATGCGTGTGCATACCATCTTCCATCACTGCAATGGTGATAGATGTCGTACCCGTCATGATATTGATAAATGGCAATGCGTCGTAAAACGCCTGCCAAGCCAATGCCCGTCGCACATAGTCCAGCAGCATTGGGTCAATTGCTGCTGGGTTGTTCTGTAGGTCTAACACCATATTGTCAACAGTACTTTGCCCAACAACTGGAACAATGGTATTCACCGTTGCCGTCCTAATAAAAGGTACCAAACCCACAAAAGTGCGAACCGAGTCTGCCGTGTTTAAATAACTACCCAATTCTTTGTTATTGCGCAACAACAATTCGTTGTACTCACTATCCGCAGCACTACCAGACCAAAACGGAAAATTAGCCCTTTCCATTTGCAAAAAATAGTACAGTTGTTCAGCAAACACTTGAATGTCATTGTGGTACTGATTTCGCAATTCCCGATAAGACCATTGCGTCGCACTGGTGGCAGTATTTTCGCTACTGCGGTTTTGCATCACACCCATGTCGCTCACCATCACGTTCAATGATGGCAAGGCATACCACATAGCAGCAACCGCAATAACCCATCTGCATTTGTCAATAAGTGCCAATTGGTTTACCGTTGGTGTAGTAGCTCCTACCAAGTCATTGTACTGTGCTTGACCAATAATGGGCAACAGTATTTGCTGTTCTGCTTTCACGATGTGCCGTTCCATCGTTCTCCATTCGATATTTTGGTTCACATCGATATAATTGGCCAATTCGGCAATGGTGTTTATTAGCATTAGGACATTACAGTTTGTGAGCCAGTTGGGTTAGTGTCTAATTTGGTAATTTCGATGTCTTCGAAACCAAATTCAACTTCACCCACCCAACCGTTGATTTTTTTAATTTCCAATAATGGTTGCAACAATAACGACCGTATTGCATTCGTTTTCAGCGCCATGTATACAAGATATGCATTTCGCATTTCACTCCCGCTACTTAATTTGCCTTGTGTATCTACCGCAGCTAATGTCGGATGCAAGCCGTGAGCCGATGTCATTGCCATATTGCTTTGCTCAAACAACATGGTAAACGCTTCATCATTCAGCTTGGCTTCCAACGGTGTAATTTTCCATTTGTCAGCTTCCAAGCCATTTTGCTTGATATAACTAACAAAAGCCTTTCCTACATTCTCGCTACCCGCCAACCATTCGTTCATGTCGCGGCGCAACTTTTCTTTGGCTTCTAATTTCTTATCGTTTGGAAATTGTTCAAAATAACTCATTGGCACTTCAATATGCCAACGGATATTGTAACCATTTCTAATACCACTCAAATGCCACAATGGTATTTCATTAGCTAATGAAATCCAATTCATGGCACCGTACCAGTCTGGTAAGGGGTAATAAGGGAAGCCAGGCATATAGCTTTTTAAGTGCATTATTGCCTTCGGAAAGCCATTTTTAGGTACTTTTCTGTCATAGCCATTGACCACCAAAACATTGTTATCCTTACTGTTGGCTTCGTCGTATTTAGGACGTGACCAATCGTCACATACAAAAAAACGACTTACCAGCCCATTGTTAGATACGCCACTTCTAACCGTAGAAGCGTCGTGATGATGCAATGACATTATAGTATTGCCTTTATTGTAGACGAACTCTACAAACGCATTACCAAAATACAACAAGTCCAATGCTGCATTTCTCAACACTTCATCTACATTGGATACTAAAAAGAAATTTTTTATTTCAGGATAATTATTCCAATCTAACAAGACCGTTTGCTTTTTTCCTTCTACTATCTCATGGCGAAAAATAGATATACCATTACCCATAGTAAAGTCTCTTCGGGTTTTTAAAATACCCAAAGTAATATTGTTAGAAAAAATCGTCTTAATGATGTTATCAGGAGTCAGGTTTTGGTCTCTCTTGTACCACTCTACCCAACCATTGCGGTTTTCTTTGGGCTGCAAGCCTTCTGTTTGCAAGCGGTCAGCACCAACACCATATGTAACAATAGCAGCCGACTCTTTACCACCTACAATAAACGCCATTAAATCGTCCATGCGAAAATTAGTGCTTTACCAATATCCCATTAAAACGAATAATGCCAAATGTTTTAATGCTGATATTGCGGTTATTGGTTAAATCTACCAACGGAACAAGATTGTTATTTTTGACACTATAGCCAATACCCTTGCTTTTTGTGGTAGCTGTTGGTGAGGCTTTACCTCCTTTAGTTACTGTACAAATTCGTATTTCACCTTTGAGCGTACAGTATTCTATTTGGTGTTGCTGTGTTTGCCCTGATTCGTTGTGGGCAATATCCAAAATTTGCAATACTTGGCGTATATGTATGCTTTCCATTTGCAAAAATAGTGGTTTATGATGTGGTTTATAAGGACAAAACTGCCCAAATTATCACATTCAAAATCATAAGTAATTGATTTTCAGGCTGTTATGTTGTGTTTTCTAACAAAAAGCTCAAATTGTCGCACTAAAAAG
>ERZ795046.1453-NODE-1453-length-24109-cov-51.166791_pt1 | contig 24109 bp, 19 predicted proteins | sample MGYA00375130_ERZ795046 | MGnify/ENA primary metagenome ERZ795046 (study PRJEB30175, sample SAMN05720202) | activated sludge metagenome | isolation source: anaerobic digester from wastewater treatment plant | place: Japan | collected 2015-05-15 ...
TCATTGTAATCAACAAAACTTCGGTATTCCTTGTAAATGTTGCCAAGCACTATGTTATCATCGGATATTACTTCCGAGGCTACATTGCTTTTGGGGTTTTCAAGTTCCTTAAAGGTTGGCAATGGCCCAAAGAATTCCAGGCCAATCAGAATAAATATTGTAACAACAAGAAGGAAGCCGAATGCCAATGCTCCCCAAAACCAGGTTTTGAACTTTTGAATTGTTGCAGGATCGTTTAGCTTCATCCTTACAAAATATTTTGAGTTAATAATGATAAAGTTTTTAGGCGATTAACCTTGAGTTCAATATAATCGGGAACTTTATGGGTTTCGGTTTGTGTCAGTCAAACATATAGCAATTCGGTGTAAAGTTAGTAAAATATGAATGCAAAACTGCTGTTTAAATTTTTGAGGAAGTTATAAGAGCCTCACAAGTAAACAGTAAATCAATAAAAAACAAAAAAATTAAAGCACTATTGATTAACATAATTTTGTTCAAACCGTATCAATTTCTTTACTTTGTGCCAACCTAACTTAATAATATAAGGTATGGTACCTAACCTGGTAATAGTTGAGTCGCCCGCCAAAGCTAAAACTATCGAAAAGTTTTTGGGGAAAGATTTTGTGGTAAAATCGAGTTTTGGCCACATTCGCGACCTTTCAAAAAATAAGCTTGGTGTTGATATTAAGAAGAACTATAAGCCTCAGTACATAGTTAGCGACGATAAGAAGAAGGTGGTTGAGGAGCTGAAGAAAGCCGCGGAACAAGCCCAAACAGTTTGGTTAGCTTCCGATGAAGACCGTGAAGGGGAGGCCATTGCCTGGCATCTGGCCGAAGTGCTAAAGCTCGATCCCCAAAAAACCAAACGTATTGTTTTTCACGAAATCACCAAGAATGCCATTCAGCAGGCCATTCAAAACCCCCGTTCCATTGACGAGAACCTTGTCAACTCCCAGCAAGCGCGTAGGGTTTTGGATAGACTTGTTGGGTTTGAGATATCGCCTATACTTTGGAAAAAGGTGAAACCTGCACTCTCGGCAGGCCGCGTACAATCGGTTGCGCTTAGGCTCATTGTGGAGCGTGAGAGGGAAATCATCAATTTTAAGAGTACTTCATTCTATAAAGTTATTGCCGATTTCGATGCCCAAACTCCCTTTAAGGCAGAGCTATCGGATAAGTTAAACACCATTGATGAGGCAAGAAAATTCCTGGAGCATTGTAAGGATGCAACTTTTAAAGTACTCGATGTAGTTAAAAAACCTGCCAAGAAATCGCCTCCTCCTCCATTTACCACATCCACGCTTCAGCAGGAAGCAAGCCGCAAATACGGCTTTTCGGTTTCCCAAACCATGACCCTTGCCCAGAAACTCTATGAGGCCGGTTACATTACCTACATGCGTACCGACTCAGTAAACCTTTCCGACCTGGCCTTAGCCACCTCCCGCGAGGTTGTACTTAAAGAGTTCGGCGAAAAATACTCTCATACCCGCCAGTACAAAACCAGAACCAAGGGAGCACAGGAAGCTCATGAGGCAATCCGACCCACATATATCGATAAGGAAAAGGTACCTGGAACTACTGCAGAGCAAAAGCTGTACGATTTGATCAGGAAACGAACACTTGCCTCGCAAATGAGCGATGCTCAACTTGAGCGCACCACCATAACCATTGAAGTTTCCGGGTCAAAGTACCAATTTGTTGCCTCTGGCGAGGTTATCATTTTCGATGGTTTCCTTAAAGCTTACAGCGAATCATCGGACGATGATAGCGAGGAGGCAAGCAGGGATCTTTTACCCCTTGTAAAGGTTGGCCAAGCCCTACAACCTAAGCAGATTAACGCCCTGGAACGATTCACACAACGTCCTGCTAGGTATACTGAGGCTAGTTTGGTAAAGAAACTTGAAGAGCTTGGAATTGGGCGTCCTTCAACCTATGCTCCTACCATTTCAACTATAATTGCCAGAGGTTACGTGATTAAGGAGGATAGGCCAGGGATTGAACGTCCATACCAAAGCATTACCCTTAAACAGGGTAAAATTACCCAAACCCAAAAGGTTGAGGTTACGGGAGCTGAAAAGGCAAAGCTTTTTCCCAGCGATATTGGAATTGTGGTTAACGATTTTCTGGTGGAGTACTTTCCCAATATTGTTAACTATAACTTCACTGCCCAGGTTGAGGAGAAGTTCGATGAGATTGCGATGGGGAAGATGGAATGGACCAAAATGATAGATGAGTTCTATAAGCCGTTCCACGATACCGTTAAAAAAACCGAAAAGGAGTCGGATTACACCAAAGGGGAGAGGGTTTTAGGAACCGACCCGGCAACTGGAAAAACTGTTAGCGTTCGGATTGGCCGGTATGGCCCTGTTGTTCAGCTTGGCGACAACGACCCCAACAGTAAGGAAAAACCTCAGTATGCAAGCTTGCTAAAGGGGCAATTGGTTTCAACAATAACCCTTGAGGAGGCTTTGTCCTTATTTAAACTCCCGCGTACACTTGGTAGCTTTGAGGGTAAAGAGGTGGTAGTTGCAGTTGGCCGGTTTGGCCCTTACGTTCGGCACGAGGGAAAATTTTACTCCCTCAAAAAGGATGATAACCCTTTAGCTATCGATTTAAGTAGAGCCATTGAAATTATTGAAGAGGGTAGGTTGAAAGAAAAACAAAGGGTAATCAAGACTTTTTCTGAGGACCCCGAACTTATGGTTCTTAATGGTCGTTGGGGGCCATATATTTCAAAAGCTAAAAGCAACTATAAAATACCTAAAGGAACTAACGCAGCGGAATTAACCTATAACGACTGTCTTAAAATAATTGAAGAATCTGAAAAGAAGGAAACTACGGGCAAGAAAACTACAAAAACCACTAAAAAGAAATAGAGTACCATATGCTAGCAAATGAGCTTACAGCATACCTAGTTCCTTCCGATGTAACGGGATTTTACCCTTTTGCTGAAAAAAAGTATTGTTTTGGCAACCAGGTGATAAACCTACATGACCACCCCGATTCCCCAATCCGCCCTGGCGATATATTTATTGTAGGGATAGAGTCGTTGGATTCAGAGTCAGTATCCAACGATATTCGTCAAATGCTTTGGGGGCTTAGCTCCATTCATTACTCAAAGGGGAAAGTGTTTGATGCTGGTAATATTTCTGCAACTCTTACGTTAGCCCAGCAGTATCAAGTTGTGGAGTCAATTTCGGCAATTATTGCCGAATCAAAGGCGCATCTCATTCTTTTAGGTGGCTCACAGGAATTCCTATCAAAGGTTTATGCTGGTTGGAAGCAAATCCAGAGCTTCATCCGAATGGCCATTATTGATAGTAAAATTGATTGGGATGGAAACAACAACGATTTTCATCAGGATAACTTTGTTAACACTTTAATTGATGAGCCCTACGAGAAATTGCTCGATTTAAGTTTTATTGGCATTCAGGGATACTTTACTCCACAGCATACCCTACAAAAGGTTTTGCGCCGCAAGCATGATTATATCAGGTTAGGTAACCTGCGCGGAAATATCCGTGAGGCAGAACCCACACTGTCCGATGCAAATCTGGTTAGCATTGATATGGCAGCCATTCGCGCTTCCGATGCCCCTGGAAAAGCATTTGATAATCCCAATGGACTCTATGCTGAGGAGATTTGTATGCTTTCCCGTTATGCCGGCATTGGACAGAGCAGTAAATTTCTTGGAATTTGCGGATTAAAAACTAATGCACCCGAACAAACCATTATGCTTGCCGCACAGGTACTTTGGCACTATATTGAGGGTGTTTCCCATCGCAGGGTTGAAAATCCCATTAAAAACTTACCCCATAATAAAAAGTATGTAGTAAGTACCGAGGTTCAAAATGTTGAAATGATCTTTTTTAGAAGTGAACTTTCCGGGAATTGGTGGTTTGAGTTACCTGTAAATAGTAAAAAGAAACTTTTGCGAGGAAAATTATTAGTACGGTGCAATGCATCGGATTATTCACAGGCAAGTAATGGCGAGATCCCTCAACGTTGGTTGCGTTGGTATCAAAAAGCTCAAAAAATCTAATTTAACCAGGAACTCATTGGTTAACATTTTTCAACACTAAATCCAATATTTTGGAACGTTCAAAAAAAAATCTGCTTAAAAGGTAACCCCTACAGGCAAAAGCAGGTATAAAGCATTACTGTTACTTTTGTTAACATATTTTGTTAATAAATTTGTATGAATTTAAAATTTTTACTTACTTTACTTTTCGGTTCATATAGGCAAACTAATTTTTAAAAGCTACCAATGAGAGTATTTGGAAACCTTGTATTTGCCACTACACTAAGCGTTTTGCTGTCGTCCCATGCTTTCGGACAGCAAGACCCTCAGTTCAATCAAATACTCTTTAACCCGTTAACTATAAATCCAGGATACGCTGGAAGTCAGAACAACATGATAGGGGTTGGGGCCATCAGCCGCATCCAGTGGGCAGGTTTTGGCGATGGTGCACCCTTAAGCAATACGTTAGGCATAAATGCTCCAATATCGCCCTTTGGATTCAAGAGCGGAGTTGGGTTGAGTATCCTGAACGATAGCTATGGATTTAATAATGACCTTGGCATTAACATTGCCTATGCTGCCCGTTTTAAATTTAAATTGATTAATGGAGATTTAGGATTTGGGGTTGGTGCTGGGTTTGTAAATAATAAGCTCGACCCAAAATGGAATTACCCCGTTGGTGGTGGCGATGAGGCAATTCCTGATCAAAAGGAAAGTTCAATCAACTTTGACCTTAGCGCAGGGTTATACTACAGTACGGAATACATGTTTTTTGGGTTCTCAGCGCTACACCTGAACGAAACCAAAACTAATAAGGCAGCATTACCTGCACGGTATACCCGTCAGTACTACCTAACTGGTGGATATATTGTTAATTTTCCAAACCCCACATGGCAGTTTGAGCCTTCAGTAATTGTTCACAGCGATTTAAAATCAAGTAAATTATCGCTAAATACAATTGTTCGGTACAATAAAAAGGTATGGGGTGGCGTTTCTTACCGTGTGGGCGAGGCGATTACTGGCTTGGTTGGTTTTGAACTTTTTAATGGTATTAAGTTTGGGTATGCTTATGAATTTAGTACCAGTAAAATTAGTAAGTACAACAACGGTTCTCACGAGTTTTACATGGGGTATAACTTCCAGCTAAATAAGGAAAAGCCACCCCAACAGTATAAAAGTTTGAGATTTTTGTAACATATTTTTACAATTGAACGAAAAAAATTACGTTATTTGCTTAATAAACGATGCCTTATGAAAAAATTTCTCTCCATAGGTATTTTGGCGTCCCTACTTTATGGTTGTGGACCTGGTAATACTGGCGAGTTAACGGGTGTTCCAGGACGTAGAAGTTTCAGCGAGCCAACACCGCTGGGAATGGTGTTCATTCCCATGGGTTCATTTACTCTGGGTAGCAATGATCAGGATGTTGCCTGGGCAATTAATGCTCCCACTAAAACGGTTTCGGTTGATGCTTTCTGGATGGATCAAACTGAAATTACTAATAACCAGTACCGGCAGTTTGTTTACTATGTTCGCGACTCCATTGCACGTCGCCTACTTGGTGAAATAAATGATGAGTTCCTAATCACAGAGGACCAGTTCGGTAACCCTCTGGATCCTCCCGTTCTCAACTGGGAAGTTCCAATTGATATGGAAGATGAGGAGCAACGCGAAGCCCTCAATGCCCTATACTATTCCAAGGAGGATGAATTCTTTGGACGGAAAGAGGTTGATACCCGTAAACTATTCTTTGAGTATTACTGGATTGATATTAAGCAAGCAGCTCAAAAACGCAACCGCTATAACTACGAAACCCTCAGTTACGACCAGGGCGAGGTTATAAACAGCCTAGGAGAGAAGGTTAAGGTTGATAACCGCCAGAGCTTTATCATGCGCGATAAGGTAAACGTTTACCCCGATACTCTTTGTTGGGTAGCCGATTTTACCTATGCGTTCAATGAACCTTACACCAATAGTTACTTCTGGCATCCTGCATTCGACAATTACCCTGTTGTTGGCGTTACATGGAAACAGGCAACAGCCTTCTGTATTTGGAGAACCCAAACACTCAATAAGTTTCTTGCCCCTGAAGGTATTACCATTCAAGATTACCGCTTACCTACCGAAGCTGAGTGGGAGTATGCTGCCCGTGGTTATTTGAACCACAGCATGTATCCTTGGGGCGGCCCTTACACCCGTAACATGGAGGGATGCTTCCTGGCCAACTTCAAACCTCTCCGTGGTAACTATGTTGACGACGGTGGTTTAATACCAATCCCCGTTGGCACTTATGAACCAAATGATTATGGACTATACGATATGGCTGGAAACGTAGCTGAGTGGACAGCCAACGCCTACGATGAAAGTGCATACTCTTTTATGCACGATATGAATCCCGATTATAAGTACAATTCAAAACCATCCGACTTACCAGCGCTAAAGCGTAAGGTGGTTCGTGGCGGTTCGTGGAAAGATATTAGCTTCTTCCTTCAGGTTGGTTCACGTACCTACGAGTATCAGGACTCAGCCAAGTCTTATATTGGTTTCCGTTGCGTTCGTTCATACCTCGGAGCTAAGTAGAAGTGATGAATTTTACTAATTGAAAACATTACAGTTATGAAGATCAGCATAGAAGAAATTGTAACATCCAAGAAATGGAAAACCTTCATGAAGTACCTTTACGGATGGGGTGCTTCAGTGGTAATTCTTGGTGCACTTTTCAAAATTCTTCACCTGAAAGGTGCTGGTACCATGCTTTTCCTAGGTATGGGTACGGAATCAATAATATTCTTCTTCTCCGCTTTTGAGCCAATTCACGAAGAGGTAGACTGGACTCTAGTATATCCTGAATTAACCGGAATGTCCGATGAAGAGGAAATTTCAGGATACCGCCGCTCCAGGAACCAAGGTCTTTCTGCTGAGGATGTTCAACAAATTATTACTTCTGTGCTGGCATCCTTGCCCGCAGGGTCTGCTGGAGTTGCTGCAGCCGCTCCTGCTTCCGCAGCACCGGCTTCACAACCTGCTGCTGTAGGAGTTCCCGGTGCCCTGATCTTTACCGAGAAGTTCAACAAGATGCTTGAAAACGCAGAGATTAGTCCTGCCCTTTTCGATAAGGTCAGCGCTGGGCTTAACAAGCTGGGTGATGCATCGAGCAAAATTGCCGACATTACCAATTCAGCAACAGTTGTAAAGGAGTTCAACGAGAAATTGACAAAAGCATCGGAGAGTGTTGGTACTTTTACCCAAAATTACTCTCAGAGCGGACAAGCACTCAATGAGTCAATAAATGTTTTAAACCAAAACATACAGCAGGCTGCAGGTGTAATGTCCGAAAGTGGCAAAAACTTCATGGATGGTGTTAACCAATCAGTTAAGAACCTGGAGGCCGAACTTACCAATGCTGGACAAAAGGTAAGCGAACGAATAGTTGGTTCTGCCGAATCGGTTGCCGATAATCTAAAAGTCTCAGCCGATGGACTTGCAAACACCTACAAGCAAACAGCGTCGCAGGTTGCTACAACCTACCAGCAGTTAGCTGAAGCTATGCAGCTTAACGGAAATGTTATTACCAACGGAAGTACAAGCTATAAGGAACAGCTTGAGCGGTTGAACAAGAATATGGCTGCACTGAATGCAGCACATGAACTTCATCTGCAGGAAACCAGCCAAAGGCTTAAGGAAGCCGAAAAGGTTTACCAGGGGGTTGATGGAATGGTTAAGAAACTTAACTTCACTATTGAAGAAACCGAGAAGTTCAGGTTGGCAGTTGAGAAGTTGAATAGCAATGTGGCTGCTCTCAATAATGTTTACGGCAACATGCTTACGGCAATCAATGCCCTATCAAACGGAAAGTAGCAGTTTTGCATATTACAGCTTAAGATAGCTTTATGGCACACGGAAAAGAGACTCCCAGGCAAAAGATGATCGGCATGATGTACCTCGTGCTGACAGCTATGCTTGCGCTTAATGTATCGTCTGAGGTTCTTGAAGCTTTTGTTTTAGTTGACAATGGCCTATCAAGAACTACAGAAAGTTACCGGCTTAAAAACAAGAAACTTTACGATGAGTTTGCTGCTGCTTACAGCATAAATCCTGTAAAGGTTGGGCCCTATAAACAAAAAGCCGACGAAATTCAAAAGAAAGCCACTGAAATTCTACAGTACGTTCAGGACCTTAAAATAGAGGTGGTAAAAGCATCGGAGGGTGAGGAAACCCCAGCAATCCAGAATGGTGAAATTATTGCTGAACTCATTCAGGGTAAAAGCGACCTCGACAAAGCTGCTACCATCCTGATAGGGTTTGAGGGTAATGGCAAGGCAAAGGTCTTAAAACAAAAATTAGAAGAATTCAGGGAGTATATAGTTAGCATAATTGACAAGGATAAGGCTCCGGAACTTGTTGAATCAATCAAGAAAATTCTTAATACTGACGATCCCCCAGTAAAGGAAGATGGCACACACAACACCTGGGAGAGCGCACGATTTGAGCATATTCCTTTAATTGCTGTAATACCCCAGCTTACAAAGGTTCAGGTTGATATTCTTAACGTTGAAGCTGAAATTATTAACTATCTGATGGGTAGCATTGGTGCGGCAGAGTTTAAATTTAATAAGCTTTCAGCCACAGTAATCCCTAACTCTAACATTATTTTCCAGGGTAGCGAGTTCCGTGCAGAGATTTTCCTTGCCGCTTCCGATACCACTCAGGTACCCAAAGTTTACCTTTGTCGTTACGACTCTGTTTTCAATAGCGCTATCAATGGATATGATTACCGTCCTATTGGAAACACTGAGGAAGTACCAGTAAACAAAACTGGTAGAGCCGTATTAACCCGTAAAGCTTCATCAACTGGTGTTGTAAACTGGCAAGGTTTAATTGAGATGAAAGCACCAGATGGAACAATTGTTCGCCGTCCATTCAAGCATTCCTACACAGTAATGCCACCCAACGTGGTTATTGCTCCAACCAAGATGAATGTGCTTTACCTGGGTGTAGAAAACCCCATAGATATTTCAGTTCCTGGATTTGCCCCCGATAAGGTATCGGCAACCATAAGCCGTGGAAGCATTAAACCCGTTGGTATGGGTAGCTACATAGCCCAACCAGGTGCTGGTGCTCCTACCGTAGAAATTACTGTTTTTGCTGAAACTGAAGGAAAACGTAAGGTTTCCATGGGAACCAAAACCTTTAGGGTAAAGAGGGTTCCAGCACCAATTGCAAAAGTTATTGGTGTTTCAGGAAAAACTGTTAGTAGAAGTGAGTTAGCAGCAGCTCCAGGTGTTATGGCTGAAATGCCTCAGGACTTTGATTTCGACCTTAAGTTTAAAGTAGTTGGGTTTAAGATTTCAGCTACAGTTGGGGGGTTTTTGGAGGAGAAGGCATCGACAAGTGCTCGTATTACCGATGAGCAAAAAATAATGATTCGATCACTTTCCTCTGGCACTCAGGTTGCAATTACTGAGATAAAAGCCGTAGGCCCAAGCGGAGATGTGGTTGATTTGAACGATTTAGTTTTAAAGATTAGATAATATACTGCCATGAAAAGGATTTTATTGTTCTCAGTCGTGATACTCCTTGCATCCTCTGCATTGAGAGCACAGGATAGAAAGGAAAGTTTGGAACGCGATGGAATTTATACCCGTGAAACTACACCGGCCCGTGTTCCAATACCCTATCAATTTGTAAGAGAAGCGGATGTTATATGGTCAAAGCGGGTGTGGAGAGTTATTGACCTTCGGCAGAAAATGAACTACCCTCTTTACTACCCAACTAAATTAATGCAGGATAGGGAAAGTTTAGTTCAACGACTGGTTAGAGCAATTAAGTACAACGAGATTAATGCATATAAGGATGAGGAATTTACTGAACGTTTATCATACCAACAGGTTATAGAAGAGAGGCTTGGCGCAAAAGATAAAGTTGAAGATAGTCTTGACCTTGAAGGAAATATAGTTTATGGTCAAGATGGGATACCATTAAAAAAAATAATACCAGGGGAAATAAATTGGAGGGATATAAAAGAACTATTGGTAAAGGAAGACTGGTTCTTTGATAAGCAGCGCTCGGTTATGGAGGTTCGGATTATTGGAATTTGTCCCATTCTTCATCGTACGGATTACCGTAAAACAGGAAGTGATGAGGAACAAGAAGGAACCCTAAGCAGAATTCCAACGTTTTGGATTTATTTCCCTGAAGCCAGAAGTGTATTGGCCAATACCGATGCCTATAACAACTTCAACGATGCTCAGCGAATTACCTACGACGACCTTTTCTGGAAACGTAATTTTGATTCATACATTATCAGAATATCGAACGTATGGGATAACAGGGCAATTGATGAGTACACTTTCACTGGTTTGCAAACATTACTTGAGTCCGAAAAGATTAAAACAGAGCTCTTCAACTTTGAGCACGATTTGTGGGAGTACTAGGGATATTATCTAAAATACTTAAGGCCGTGGGTTTACCCTACGGCCTTTTTCGTATGCAAACAAGTATTGGTTTAAGCAAAATCCTTATTGTTCATTAAAACATCGTTCACAAAATTTCGTATCTGCTGCTCATCCTGCTTTTTGCATATAAGCAGAACGTCCTTGGTATCAACCACAATATAGTCGTCCAAACCCTGAATAACTGCAAGCTTATTTTTGGGGATATTGAAAATGGAATTGCTGGTTTGGTAAAGCATAAGCTGCTGGGCAATGGCTGCATTTCCATTTGGGTCATGGGGTAGGTGAGTGTATAGAGAGCCCCAGGTTCCCAAATCGGACCATCCGAACTCGGAACAAAAAACGTAAACATTATCAGCTTTTTCCATAACTCCATAGTCAATGGAAATATTCCTGCACTCGGAGTATGCTGTAGCAATTGTTTCGGTTTCTTTTTCGGTACCATAAATGGGTAGTAACTCCTTAAATAAGCTGTTTACCTCAGGTAGGTGGCTTTCGAGTGCCGCTGAGATAGAGGCAATGCTCCAAATAAACAAGCCTGAATTCCAGTAAAACTCACCACTTTCCAAAAACTTTTGTGCAAGCTCCAGGTTTGGTTTCTCGGTAAATGTTTTGACCTTGAATAGCGAGGGAACTTCCTTTACAGGTTTACCTATCTGAATATATCCGTAACCGGTTTCAGGCCTACTTGGCCTAATACCCAGAGTAATCAGGGCATTACTGTTCGAGGCAAATTCAGCGGCTTTTAAAATGGTATCGAGAAAAATATCTTCATTGAGAATTAGATGATCGCTAGGAGCTACAATGGCTATGGCATTTGGGTTTTGTTGCTTAATCTTGTATGTGGCATATGCAATGCAGGGTGCTGTGTTTCTTCTAAGGGGTTCAAGCAAAACCTGATCAGGTGATAGATTGGGTATTTGCTCGTTAACCAATGAACTGTATGCACTACTGGTAACAATCAGTATATTTTCGCGGGGGCAAACCCGGCTCATCCTATCAAAAGTCTGCTGTAGGAGCGATTTCCCAGTGCCTAGTATATCGATAAACTGTTTTGGTTTATCAACTCGGCTAAGCGGCCAAAAGCGACTTCCAATGCCACCTGCCATGATAACACAGTATAGGTTTTTCCTTTCAATCATTGTTTTTACAAATTAAATTGCAAAAGTAGTTCATTTTTTGGCACAAAAAAACTGCTAAGAATTTGAATGCAACCCGATATGGCAGAGAGTCATTAACGTAATCCGTAAAGTTTAACAAATATTTTCTGCGTTGCTTAATATTTAAGAAAATCATTTGTTAAATGGTTCAAATCACAATATTTTGAGTTATTGCCTGAAATATTAGTTACTAAATGCTACTTATTTTTGGATATACCATTAACTTTGTTGGAGGAGTTTCAGTTTGTTTAAATAAAATTTCCACCTATGAAATTGCTTTTTGCAATTGATATGTTTGGGGAGTATATACTCCTTCTGAAAAAGGTTTTTTCAAAACCCGAAAAACGTAGAGTTTACCTTCAGCAAACTATTAAGGAAATTGATAAGCTAGGGCTACAGTCAATTGGTATAGTTACAATTATTTCGGTTTTTATGGGTGCTGTAATTACCCTTCAAACCGCCTACAACATGGAGAACCCTTTTATTCCTAATTACCTTATAGGACTTGGTACCCGCGATAGCATGTTGCTTGAGTTCTCATCAACAATTATTGGGTTGATACTAGCCGGAAAGGTTGGTTCTAATATTGCTTCGGAAATAGGAACAATGAAGGTTACAGAGCAGATTGATGCCCTGGAGATTATGGGTATCAACTCAGCAAGCTTTCTTATACTTCCTAAGATTATTGCCACAATTCTATTCAACCCCTTCCTTACCGTTTTAAGTATGATAGTTGGGATTGCCGGTGGATGGTTGGTAGGGGTATTTACGGGCGTTGTTTCAACCCAGGAATATATCGATGGGGTTCAGTACGCCTTTATTCCGTATTACATCACCTATTCGCTTATTAAAACAGTAGTATTTGCTTTTCTGATTACCACGATCTCTGCCTTTTATGGCTATAGGGTTCAAGGCGGCTCGCTGGAGGTAGGTAGGGCAAGTACCCAGGCTGTAGTAATGAGTAGTATTTTTATTCTTCTGTTTAACCTAATTCTAACCCAACTCTTACTCTCGTGATAACCGTTAAAAATCTTAATAAATCGTTCGATGGGCGTTTGGTTTTAGAAGGTATAAACGCCACCTTTGAGAAAGGGAAAACCAACCTGATTATTGGTCAGAGCGGATCGGGTAAAACCGTTTTGCTAAAATGTATTGTTGGGCTGCATGAGGTTGATTCTGGCGAAATCTACTATAACGACACCCGATTCGACAATCTGAATTTTAGAGACAGGAAAAAGATACGCCAAAAAATTGGTATGCTTTTTCAGGGTTCAGCCCTTTTCGATTCCGCTACTGTGGAGGAAAATGTTATGTTCCCCTTGGACATGTTCACAACCATGAGCCACGAGGAAAAGCTCGATAGGGTAAACTTTTGCCTTAACCGTGTTAATATTATCAATTCAAATCACCTTTACCCTGCTGAGATTAGCGGAGGAATGAAGAAACGAGTTGCTATTGCTCGAGCCATTGCTCTCAACCCTGAATTTCTTTTTTGCGACGAGCCTAACTCAGGTTTAGATCCTAAAACAGCCGTGGTTATCGATCAGCTCATAAAGGAAATTACTGAGGAGTTTAATATTACTACCATCATAAACACCCACGATATGAACTCGGTTATGGGTATTGGCGATAAAGTAATTTTTATCCACAATGGGAAAAAGTGGTGGGAGGGTAGCAAGGAAAATATTCTTGATAGCGATAATAAGGAGCTGAACGATTTTGTCTTTTCCACAGAGCTGACCCGAAAAATCAAAGGGTTATAGCTTAACCGTGCATTTTTATCCAGCGTAACTTTTCGGGGTCAACAATTTCAATGGTGGTTCCCTCAATACGAATAATGTTATCGCGCCTAAACTCCGACAGAATCCTCACAACATTCTCAACCCGCATATCAATTAGTTCAGCAATCTCGCGTCGGGAGATGGGAAGGCTAAATTTATGCGATTTGTAAACCTCATTCCCAAAGTAGCAAATAATAAAGGCAACCCTGCCACGGAGCTGACGAAGCTCCAAATCCAATCGGGTTCCCATCATCAGATCGGCCACCTGCGATATCTTTTCCAGAAGTGTTTTTGCAAAATCGCCATTGGTGCTAATTAAGTTAATGACCAGGTTGTAGTCAACACAGCAATACTCGCAATCCTCAATGGCTATTATGTTGTACTGGTAGTTTTTTGATGAAAAAATGCTAAGTAAGCCCACAAAGTCGTTTGGAGTGGCAATACCTATGATTTGCTCACGTCCATCGGGGTTTACACGGGTTAGTTTTGCTAGCCCTACACGCAAGAAAATGAATCCTTTTATCGCGCTATCCTGCTTGGCTATTGTTTCGCCCTTTTTGGCAAAGTGAAAGGTTTTATTTGCGGTAAGCTGATTGAGCTGCTCATCGGTCAGTTTTGAAAAAACCGAAGAACGGAAACCACATTCAGCACATATATTGCCCGGACAAAAATTTTGGCTCATATCTACATATATTGATATATATCAGAATTGATTTTTATCAACAGCTGTAAATCTAAAACTTTTGTTACTATTAACGTACTTTGAATTGATAAAATTTTAACAATTAAGCAAAATTTAATAATTAACATATGAAGAAGATTGTGATTCTAGGAGCAGGTACAGGTGGAACCATTATGGCCAATAAGCTCCGTAAGGTTTTGGAACGCGATGAATGGAGTATTACTGTGGTGGATAAGGACCCGAATCATTACTACCAGCCCGGTTTCCTGTTTATACCTTTTGGGATATACAGCAAGCACGACGTGGTTAAACCTAAGGCTAGCTTTATTCCTGCCGGCGTAAAGTTTATTGTAAACGATATTGACCGTGTTGAACCCGACAAGAACACAGTTTACCTAACCAACGGGCAAATTCTGGAGTACGATTTTTTAATAGTTGCCACAGGTACGCATATTAATCCCGCAGAGACACCCGGTTTGCTTGGTAGGGAATGGCGTAAGAGTATTTTCGACTTTTATACCCACGAGGGAGCAGTTGCCTTGAGCACATTCCTAAAAACATGGGAAGGTGGCGATATGGTAATCAATATTGCCGAATTGCCCTTTAAGTGTCCGGTGGCACCGCTTGAGTTTGCATTCCTTGCCGATGAGTTCTTTGTGAAGAAAGGAATTCGCGATAAGGTAAACATTTACTATACCACACCCCTTTCAGGTGCTTTTACCAAGCCTAAATCTTCAAAAATGCTTGGGGAACTCCTTAAGGAGAAAAACATTCAAATCATACCCGACTTTTACCTTGAAAGGGTTGATGATGAAAACAAAAAGATTATTTCATACGATGGCCGTGAGGTTAAATTTGACCTGCTAACCATAATCCCAGTTAACATGGGTGCCGATTGGGTGGCTCGCAGCGGTATGGGCGATGACATGAACTACATTGCCACCGACAAGTACACCCTACGTTCCGAGAAATGGGAGAATATTTTTGTGCTTGGCGATGCCAGCAACATCCCAACATCAAAGGCCGGATCAGTGGTTCACTTTGCTTCGGATGTGCTATTCGAGAATCTTATGGCTGCCATTGAGGGTCGTCCCCTAATTGCCAAGTTCGATGGTCACTCCAACTGTTACATCGAAACTGGATTCGGTAAGGGTTCGCTGATCGACTTTAACTACGAAACAGAGCCGCTTCCCGGAACATACCCCTTACCCGGAATTGGCCCGTTTGGCTTACTTAAAAACACCCGGATTAATCATTACGGAAAGGTTATGTTCCGTTGGATATACTGGCATCTGCTCTTGAAAGGTAAAGAGCTACCGCTTGAATCGCAAATGACTATGGCTGGTAAGGAACTTTAAAACTGTTTGGCCATGGAGAATAATTTGCAACAACAAATTGATGACCTTAACCGCAAGATGGATCTTGTGCTGGAGTTGCTGGCCAAGCAGCAGCAGCGCAGCGAGGTGGTTGAGGATTTGGTGGAGGATCTGAACATTGTAGTAAAGGACGCTTTCCAGACCGCTGTGGATGAGCTGGCTGTTCAGAATATTAAGATTGATGGGGAAGATGTTCGGTATTTGGTTTTCAAATTGCTTCGCAATGTGAAGACCTTTGGCGAGCTCATGGATATGCTTGAGAGCTTAATGGATTTCCTCCACGATATTGGGCCTGTGGTTCACGATGCCGGTATTGCCTTTACAAAGGCGCTGGATGACCTAGACAGGAAGGGATACTTCGACTACTTTAGACAGTTAGGCCTACTCGCTGCCGAGTTCAAGGAGCATGTTACCGAGGAGGACATTATTCGCCTTCGTGAGAGCATGCCAGCAGTAGGGTTGATGTTACGTAGTTTAACTCAACCCAAGGTAATGAATGCCTTGGCTGAGGTAACCCAAACCCTTTCCAGCATGGAAATGGACGAAAAGATTGACAATAAATCGTTGATTGGCATTGCCCGTCAACTAAGCAAACCTGAAGTTCGTCGTACTCTCTCGTTTATGTTAAGGGTAATGGGCGAACTTGGGAAAACTAAAAAAATTAATTAATCACCAAAAACAAATAAAGCTATGGCAGAAAAAGTTTATGCAGGCAAATCCGTTAGCGTAACCGACGATGGTTACCTGACCGATCCAAATCAATGGACAAAAGAGGTTGCTATTGAAATTGCAAAGGAGGAAGGTATAGAACTTACCGATAAGCACTTTGCTGTAATTGAGTTCATTAGGGAGAAAACCCTCAAGGGCGAAGCTCTCACCATTCGCACGATTGGCAAATCGGGGTTGGTTGATACAAAAGGTTTTTATGAACTCTTTCCAGGTGCACCCCTGAAAAAGGCCAGCCGTATTGCAGGAATTGCAAAACCATCTAGTTGTGTATAACCCTAAAAACAGTTAAATATGGCAAATGCACAGGATCACCCCATTAAGAAGGTGATGATAATATGCGCCAAGGCAAACCTGGAGGATGTTTATGCAGCCTTGGTTATGGCAAACGGCGCAGTTATGGAGGGTATTGAGGCTAAGGTGTTTTTCACCTTTTTCGGTCTCGATGCTATCACCAAAAAGCAAATGAAGAGGTTACACACCGCTACTGTGGGTAATCCGGGTTTACGAATGCCCGGCGGTTTACCCTTCCCTACTTTACTGGGAATGCTTCCCGGAGTTGAAGCTGGTGTTTCGGCTATGATGAAGAGCCAAATGGAAAAACTGGACATCCCTCCAGTAGATGAGTTTCTTGAACTCATTACCGCTGGCGGTGGCGAGATATATGCCTGTAAACTTGCTGTTGAAATGTTTGGTCTTAAGAAGGACGATTTCAGCGAGCATGTTAAGGATATAATTACCATTGGCCAATTCTACGAGTTGGCAGCTGGCGAAGGAACGCAAATAATTTTTGTGTAAGAATATCTGATTCCATCAAAAGTTAAGAGCCTCCAACAAGGGGGCTCTTATGCTATATCCTAAAACCAATTATTGTAATATCATCGGTTTGCTGGCTATCGCCTCGCCAGTCATCAAAGCATTGTTCAATCTTTTTGTTGATTGTATCCAAGTTGCCATTGGCATTTTCCAGGAGTATGCTTTCAAACTGTTTACGACCAAATCGCTTCTTTTCGGATTTTGATAGCTGATCGAAAAGGCCATCGGTGGTAAGAACTAAAATATCGCCACTTTCTAATTTTAATTCAACAAGTGGAATATTTGGGGTGAACCATCGGTTTCCTACTGCTTTGCCCCCCGACTTGTAAATTTTCAGCTCAGGACTTTCGAAATTCCTCTGAATGTGATACAGGGGGTTATGAGTGCTAGCGAAGAGTGCGGTTTTATTTATTCTATTTACATAGCACACAGCTATATCCATTTCAACGGGAGCGCTGGAAGCGTTTAGCTGCAGCTGGGCACCAATGGTCTGGTTAAAGTGGTTGTGGGTTTCAATAATCAGTTCAACCGGATTATTGATTTTATAGTGGGTATAAACCTCGTTTAAAAGTGTTATATCCATCATGCTTACAAACCCACCATGTACTCCATGACCAGTACAATCGGCAACAGCTATAATGAATTCATCGGAGTTTCCTTTTAGCCAGTAAAAATCGCCGCTTACCACATCCTTAGGTTTATAAAAGATTAGGTGTTCACCTAAAATGGTTGACAAAATCTCGGGGCTTGGCATTAAGTTGGATTGCAGTAACTTTGAAAACTCAAGACTCTCGTTTATCTGGTATGTTTTTAGTTTTAAATTGTTGCTTTGCTGTTTAATCAGATCGGCCTGCGCTTTTAGCTCTTCGTTTTGTGCTAAAATCGCCTTTGTTTTCTCCATTACGGCTTGCTCAAGTTCGTCCTTTTTCCTTTTCACCCTTTGAACCCGGAGTATTTCATGAATGTAAACCGATAAGGCTAATAGTAATAAAAATATCAGGAAGAACCATGGTTTGAGGTATAAAGGCATTCCAACAACCACATTGATTGTAAAAACGTTTTTTGATTTAGTGCCGTCGGGCCGGGTATAGTAAACCTTGAAGGTGTATTTACCATAGGGGAGATTTGTGTATTCAGCCAAAGGCGAATGAGTTTTCTTGGCTCTTGTTGAATCCTCAAAGCCCTGAAGCCAGTATGTGTACTCTAATGCTCCGGGTGATGTGTAGTCCGATGCAGTAAAATGGATTTTAAGCCATTTGTGGTTTGCTTTTACAAAAATTTTTGAATTGTTAGCAGGAAAGCGAGCTAATGTATCGTAGTCAGTTTCGCACGATAAAATTTTAATATCCTGCATGGGTACTTCGTTTCCTTGTACATAAGGATTAAAAATATACAGGCCAAAGTTACCGCTCACTACTAACGAGTCGAACCCCCATTGTTCAATGGCAGTAACTAAACCCTCACTGAAATTAAGGTTTTTACCTGTTATGTCGACCCGTTTGAGTTTCTTGCTAAAACGGGCAATGCCCTTATCGGTTCCAATCCAGTAATTCCCGAGTCTATCCTGGTAAATGGCTGTAACAACTGATGATGGGAGCCCATGTCGGGTGTCAATCATCTGAAAAGCCTTGCTTTCCGGTTGAAGAATGGCTAATCCGGCATCGGTTCCAAAGAGCATATTTCCATTGGCATCTTCAAATATACAGTGGGTCATGCTTGTGGCTGGGTACGATGTTGAATCGTAGGGTAGGTATGGGAAATGATCAACGGTATGTGTTCTTCGGTCAATCCTATCGACTCCTACACCATTCCTTGTGTATCCAACCCAAACGTAACCTTTGGAGTCCTCATACATCCTGTAAACAAGGGTCGACTGAAGTGCGCTTTTGCCCGGAACATAGTAGCTCTCGTATCGCTTCTGTTTAGGTAGATATTTTGATATACAAACATCCGATAGAATCCAAACATTGCCCAATGCGTCGGTAGCAATTGATTTCACTTGAACCGATGGCAAGCTATCCTTATTTTGTGGATACGCCCCAATGGTTTCAATGCTATTGGTTTTAAGCGATAGTCTGAACAACTCCTCAGAGTTGGTTGCCCAAACATTTCCGCTACTATCAATTGTGAAGTTGGTTATACTCTGTTCGCTCAGGTATCTTTTTACTAATCCTTTGCCATTAAACATCAAAAGCCCCTTGTTACTTGCTCCAAAAGCAAATCCTTTATAGAAAGTAAGCGCCTGAACATCGGCATCGAATAGTTTGGTAAGAGTTTTAGTATGTTCTGTCATTACATATACACCTTCCGATGTGCCAAGAAAAATTGTATCGTTGCCATCGGCAATCGATTTTATTAGCGGAAATTGCTTGATAGAGGTTAACTGGTCAAATCTCCCTCGCTCTTGGTTCCACCGGAATAATACACTATCGGTTAGGGCATATAAATACTTATCGACAAAAATATTTGTAAAGTTGATATTAGTGGAAAGAGGGGGCTCAATTTTACGGGTAGGTAAGCTAAAAGGGTATATTTTATTATCGTTACCTAAAATCATTAAATTGCTATTGAATAATAGCATTTTCTTTGCCTGAATATTGAACGTAACTTGCTTTTGCTTAGGAATACCAATATCTAGATTAGTAAAGTTACTGGGAACTATGTTGAGTGTATCGGAGTTTAAGACATTTAATAGTGTTGCAAACTCAAATAAAATCCATCCGTTGTTAGAAGTTGTTATTTTATTGATATAACCTGAAACGTTAGAGCATTGGTTTTCAAAACAACCAAAAATTCTAGAAGTAACGTTTTCGGTTCTTGGGTCAAATTCATTAACTCTTCCTCCCCATGGTGAAAAAAGCGCTTTGCCATCGGATGTTGTTATTACGTTGGAGTACCAGTAGTAACCATCTGGATTGTATCGTTTAAACCGTTTTTTTTCGGGCCAAAACCGATTTAACGCCCCACCATATCCATTCCAAAGGGTAACAAGCATTGAGTTGTCAGTTGTCCTGGCAATGGATGTAACCCAGTTTGATGCAAGGCTATCGGGGTGGTTAAAATACCCGAATCGCGTAACATTTTTGGTGTTAAAATCAATGAATACAAGTCCCTTGTTTTGGGTACCCAACCATAACCCTTTTGGGTAGTCTGGAAACATACAGGTAATTTGGTTTGATGGCAGGCTGTTAACGTCGGCAATTTTTCGGAGATGTGTCGATTTTCGGGCAAAGGTTGTTAGCAGCGATAAACCATTGTTGGTGCCAAACCATGTGTTCCCCTGATTATCGCGGTAAATTACCAGGATCATGTTACCTGCCAGCGATTGCGGATTACCCTCCATCCTAATGTAGCGGGTAGCCGTGTTTGTCGATGGGTTGTAAAGTACAACCCCAAAGTGGTAGCCACCCATCCATACCTTTCCATCGCCGTTCGGGCAAATGGTATAAACCGATGGTAGGGGAAGTGGGGTTCGCTCCATGGTTTTCTTGTTGATTCGGTATGCATTATCAACATAGTTTGCTACCCAGATATAATCGGAGCCATCGTCGTAAAAATTTGCAGTTCCTGCAATAGTAATTATTTCGTTATTTATAATGGTTTCAACACTAGGGTAAGTATTCCATTTATCGGGATTTCGGGTTAACCAGGTAAGATGAGCAGAACCACCTCCCAGCATTACACCCTCGCCAAGTTCGGTTATGGCGTGGAAGTAGTATATTTCATTGTAGACATATTCGTGCTGAAAGGTTTCAACAGTTTTAGCGTCAAAGTCAATGCAATTGAGCGTTCCATTGTGCCTATCTACCCATAACCTTCCTTTACTATCCACGTAGATATCTCTTACCCAACGGTGTCCCTGCAGCGGTTCCCCAAATAGGGAATCAACCCGTTCAAAGGTGTCGGATTCTGGATGGTAAACACATAGTCCGCCTTTAGTGCCAACCCAAAGGTTTTTCTTCTTATCCACAGCAAGTGAACTTACAACGCTGTGCGGTAATTGACCTTTTGTTTTTCCACCCCGGTAGGTTTTAAAATTGTTACCATCAAATCGCATTAGTCCATCCTGTGTGGCAAACCACATCAGCCCCATTCCGTCCTGGATAATATCAGTAAATTCGTACGAGCATATTCCATCGGACTGGTAGTAGTTGATAAAACTGGTGTAGTAGTCTGTCTCTACCTTGCTGAATTCCGATTGTGAGTAAAGCGTTTTAAATTGAAAGAGAGTAAAAAATAAGGCTAACAAAAAATTCCTACCTAAAGTCATAGATCTACTTCATTAGGGTTAGTAAAATTCTTGTGAGCAAGCTATGGGCTATGCCAATGGCCCCCTCGGAGGGATTAAAGTTGGGTCTATGAAGCTGTGGATTATCAGAACCTGGAAAGCCAGCACCAAGCCTAATGAATACCGATGGTGTAAGGGTGCTGAAGTATGCAAAATCGTCGGTGGTCATGCGGGGCTCAAGGTCAACCACTTTATCATTTCCAAGCAGTTCAGTAGCAGTCTGCTTAACAAGTTGTGTTAGTTCGGGGTTGTTGAATATTGATGGATAGCCCTTACGGATTTCAACCTCGCACTTTGCACCATGTGATGCTGCTATTCCGGTTGCGGTTTGTTGTATAAGTTTATGAGCCTCCTCGCGCCATTGCTCATCCATTGTGCGGAAGGTTCCGGAAATGCTAACATTGTCGGGTATAATATTTGTAGCGCCATTGGCCTCAATACGGCCAAACGATAGCACGGTGGGTATTAGCGTTGGAGCTTTTCGGCTAACCAGTGTTTGCAAGCCAAGGACAATTTCTGCAGCACATGTAATTGGGTCGATAAGCAGGTGGGGTAGGGCAGCATGCCCTCCCTTCCCTTTTACAGTAATGTACACCTCGTCGCCCGAGGCCATGTATTTTCCGGGGCAAACACCAATTTTCCCAACTTCAAGTTCTGGAAGTACATGAACGCCGAACATGGCATCGGGTTTAAGTTCATTGTATAGCTTAGTTTGAATTATGGCTTGCGCTCCACCGGGCAAAACCTCCTCGCCCGATTCAAATATTGCAACAAAACGTCCTTTTAATTTATCCCTTTGCCTATAAAGGCTTAACGTAACACCTATGGCAATAGCCATATGCATATCGTGGCCGCAAGCATGCATTACGTTGGGGTTAACCGAAGCAAAAGCAACACCGCTGGTCTCTGTAATTGGTAGCGCATCGAGTTCCGCCCTTAGCCCGTATGTTTTCCCAGGCAATTTGCCTTCAACTATTGCTGCAAAGCTGTGATGTGTACCAAAATCCTCAACCCTCACTCCTTCGGTTGCAAAAATCTGTTTGATGTAGCTTGATGTTTTTACCTCCTGAAACGAGAGTTCGGGGTGTTTGTGAAGGTGGCGGCGGTATTCCACCAGTATGTTTTCAGTATCGCTTTTTGAAATCATCGCCCTAAAATCATCTTAATACCAACTAAAACAATGAAAAACCCGAAAATCTTCCGGAGTGTTTCGGCCGGGATGTTAATGGATACCTTTGAGCCAAAGTAGCTGCCAATTACAACACCTACCATTAGAATCAGTGCAAGTTTCCAATCGATAAATCCAGCACGGTAGTAGTTTACAACAGCCAAAATTCCCACGGGAAAGAGTAATACCATAAGGCTGGTGCCCTGCGCCTCGTGCTGGGAAAAATTTAGCAAATAGATTAAAGCTGGAACAATAATTATCCCTCCGCCAAGGCCTAAAGCACCACCCACAAAACCGGCGGTTAGCCCAATAAGCAAAAGCAAAACAAGGTGTGCAATACTCATTTTAAAACATTTTTAACAAATTTAGTAATGTTTTTGGAATATATGTTGATGATAAAACATTTACATTTAAGGCGATTTTAGAAACCCGTTTTATAACTTTGTACGTAGAAAATTGTAAACGTTTCAAACATATTGATCATGAAAAAGATATTGACAATTTCAGTTTTAGCTGCTTTTGTATTTTCAGTTGCAGCGCAGAATGCAGTTCCAAAAATCAACTTTAAAACAAGTACCTACGATTACGGTAAAATAAAGGAAGATGATGGGGTAGCCAACTATTCCTTTGAGTTTACCAATACAGGTAATGCCCCACTAATCATTCAGCGTGTGGCTACATCGTGTGGATGCACAACCCCTGAATGGCCTAAGGAACCCATAGCACCCGGGAAGGGAGGCAAAATAACTGTAGGATACAATCCAGCCGGACGCCCAGGGCCATTTGCAAAAACCGTAACCATATACTCCAATGCCGAAACGCCAACCGTAATTCTCCAGATTAAGGGCGAGGTTATTCCGCATGTTAAAACCATTGACGAAATCTATGTAACCCCTATTGGCGACGAACTTAAGTTCGAAAAAATTCATTTTGCTTTGGGTAGAATATTCTTAGGCAGTACCTATAACGATACCATTAGGTTCATTAATAAATCAAGTGCACCTGTAACAGTTAAGGCCAACACACAGGGAATGAACTTTATGCAGGTGAAAGTGGTACCCGAGGTGGTTAAACCAAACCAGTTTGGCGCTATTGTGCTCACCTATAACCCCGATAAGCGCGAAGAGTGGGGCTTTGTTGTTGATAGGTTCACCATTTCTGTTAACGATAAAGCTATGAACACCAGCCCAATAACCATTACCGCAAGCATTGAGGAGGATTTTTCAAAGCTTACGCAGAAGGATTTGGAAAATGCGCCCAAGGCTGAGTTCAATACCCTACAGTACGATTTTGGAACGGTTAAATCGGGCGACCCCGTAAACTACGATTTTGTTCTCAAGAATACAGGTAAAACCGATTTAATTATCCGCAAGATTAAGGCAAGCTGTGGTTGTACAACTGCAACCCCATCCAAGAGTGTTCTTAAGCCTGGTGAATCCACTGAGATATCAGCTTCGTTCCGAACAGCTGGATATTCCGGCCGACAGGGTAAAACCATTACAGTTATTACCAACGATCCCCGTAACTCAACATTAATACTCCGCCTAACAGGAAATGTTGATAAGATAGAATAGCAATAAAGCCGGTGTTAAGCCGGCTTTTTTTTGGGGGAGATGCAGAGGTTTGTTTATGGTTTACC
>ERZ795046.1464-NODE-1464-length-23976-cov-3.793278_pt1 | contig 23976 bp, 23 predicted proteins | sample MGYA00375130_ERZ795046 | MGnify/ENA primary metagenome ERZ795046 (study PRJEB30175, sample SAMN05720202) | activated sludge metagenome | isolation source: anaerobic digester from wastewater treatment plant | place: Japan | collected 2015-05-15 ...
CAATGCCAGTGTCCTGACAAGCAGGTTGCATTAGCTCGCCGGCCAGTCTGTGGTTTTCGAGTATTCTGGCAAGCGCCTGCCTGCCTTGAGGCGATTTTTCTTCCTCCATAGCCCTCTCCAAAGCAGCGATATTCTCCGGAGGGAGCACGCATGTAACCTTCATGCACAGCTTGTATACTGCCTCCGCAATTTCAGATGCATCGATATGTCTGACGTCTGCGCAACTCAAACCGAATCCTCCTCCCCAATCAGGGTTCGCTCCATTCACGTCTTGCCTGTCTTCTTTCCTATTCTTCTCGCTCAAATCATCCATTCCTTCGGCGCCCCGGCGCCCATTTCCAAAAAGATGGTGGTAAATAGCGACGGGCTGACCCGGCAATAAAGCCGCAGTCAGCCCGCAACAGGCGCAACAAAGCACCATGACACAGCTAACTCATGACTTCAAAGTCACTTGTTTGCATGCCCAGACTCGTAGTGCTTGCCAAGAGCCGCCGGAGGCCTAGAGCGAACTACTGCACTGGCAAGAATCAGAATAGTCAAGATGTAAGGGATCATCTGGATTATCTCGACAGCCAGCGATATCTGAGCTGTCTGCATTCGCATCTGTATGGCGTCTGTAAATGAAAACAGGAAGCTGGCGCCCAAGCCCCCGAGGGGATTCCAACCGCCGAATATGCATGCCGCCAGGGCCATGTAACCGCGCCCAGCCGACATGTCTTTGCTAAACCAATTGAGCTGAGCAAGGGAGAGATATGCTCCTCCCAGCCCTGCCAAGCATCCACTGAGAATCACGCAAAAATACTGTATTGCATGGACGTTGATGCCCACTGTATCGGCTGCCTCCGGGTGCTCGCCTGTCATCCTGATGCGAAGCCCCAAAGGCGTCTTGAACATCAAAACCCAACCTAGAAAAATCAGCACAAAACTGATGTACACCAGAGGCGAATGAGTACCGAGAATCGTCCCGAGAACCGGGACATCGCACAGCCCAGGCACTGACCAGGTTCCGAGACCAGCAACGAGATCGGATGCGCCTTTGCGCTTCCATATCACCTGCATCTGCCATGTTGTGGCGCCCGAGGCCAGGATGTTTATTCCCACCCCGGTTACAACGTGATCCGCCTTGAGCCGGATGGCAAATACCGCAAGGAGGGCGCCGACAAGTCCGCCGCCGACAATCGCAAACAACACTCCCAGCCATGCGTTTCCCGTAAGGTGGGACCCGAGCACACCACAGAACGCGCCTGTGAGCATCATGCCTTCAATCCCGATATTCACCACTCCGGATCTCTCAGAGAAGGCGCCCCCCATCGCAGCCAAGGCTATTGGCGTTGCCATCCTTATGGTAGCCGCCAGGTTGTTCACATTGAACACTATGTCGACAAATCCGCTCATGCCCGGCCACCGCCTTCCTTGCCACAACTCTTCCGCCGAAATATCATTTCCGCCATGCCTGGCGCAGCTACAAACAGTATCACCAGTCCTTGCACCATCGTCATCAACTCCATGGGTATCCCCGCAAAAAGCTGCATCGACTGGCCGCCTGATTGAAGCGCTCCGAAAAGGATCGCCGCGGGAATCACAGCCCAGAGGCTCTCGCCGGCAATCACCGCTATCGCCATCCCAGTAAAGCCGTATCCGGGTGAAAAGTATGGTATGAACCGATACAGAGTCCCCATGGCCTCCACTGAGCCGGCAAGGCCTGCTACAGCCCCGCTGATCATCATAGCTTGAACCATTCTTGCTCTGACATTCACCCCGCCGTACTCGGCAGCGTGAGGATTCTGCCCAACAGCCTGTATCTCATATCCAAGCACAGTCCTGCGTATTACGTAATTGAGAAGCGCAACAGCAAGAATTCCTATTACTATGCCCAGCGAGACTCTGGTTCCAGGTATGATCTCAGGCAATCTAGAACCAAGGGGCAACAGGACTGTCTGATCAACCGGGCCCGGGTCTCTGAAGTACGTTTTCACCAGAAAAGTGGTGAGTAATGTGGCAATGTAATTAAGCATGATTGTGGTGATGACTTCATGGGCCCCTATCTTTGCTTTGAGATATCCGGGCAGAAAGCCAACCGCTGCCCCTGCGCCTGCCCCCGCCAGGAGAGCTATGATCACCCTCAGCACAGGCGGCAACCCCTCAAGAGCCAGAGGGACTACGGCAGATGCCAGAGCGCCCACATAGAGTTGGCCTTCAGCGCCCACGTTGAACAAGCCGCACTGAAATGCAAATGCTACTGCAAGTCCGGTGAACAGGAGCGGAGTCGCCATTACTATGGTAGTTGCGAGGCTGTATACGCCTCCAAACGCTCCCATGAAGAGGTTGTAATATGCCTCTTTCACACTATAGCCTGAGACACCTATCAAGACAGCCCCTATTAGCAGCGCAAGCACGACTGCAGCTGCTGAATACACGAATCTGGCAAACCCGGGACGGGCAAACCATTCTGCGTTCTTTTTCGACAACTTGTTTGACGCATCACCTGAAATGTCCATCGGTCACACCCCGTTCCTCTGCCCTGTCATGAGAAGGCCTAGCTCTCTCTCGGTATACTGGTTTGTAGGACGTACGTCCACTATTCGGCCTTCGTATATGACCGCTATCCTGTCAGACAGCTCAAGAATCTCGTCAAGCTCCGCGGAAATGAGGAGAACTGCTTTGCCCTTGTTGCGGCTGGCAAGTATCTGCTCCCTTATATAGTGGGTTGCTCCAACATCCAATCCGCGAGTAGGTTGGGCGGCAACCACGACACTGTGAGGCCGAAGCAGCTCCCTTCCAACCACCAATTTCTGCTGGTTCCCCCCTGACAGCGAACCGATGGGCTGATCGATCGATTCAGATCGCACGTCATAAACATCAACAAGATTCTCCGCATGCCGTCGCACAACGTCCTCTTTTATTACCCCGCGATGACTGAAATGGGCACTATGATGCATTCCGAGCACGGAATTCCTCGCAATGCTGAAGGAGTCCACCATGCCCCGCTTCAATCGGTCAGATGGGATGTAGGCAACACCGCTATCCCTGATGCTCCTAGTATCGGAGCCAGTCACATCCTGACCATTGACGATGATCTGACCCTTGCTAGGCCGCTGCAACCCAGTTGCTACTTCCTCCAGTTCCAGCTGGCCATTGCCGTCGACCCCCGCTATGCCCAGTATCTCGCCGCCTCTCACAGCGATGTTCACACTGTCGAGCCTTGCCCGGCTGCCCTTTTTTCCGGCTACCGACACATCCTTCAGTTGGAGGAAAATCCCGTCTTTAGCCGGCACGCGATGGCTGTCATGTATGGGAAGGCTGCGCCCCACCATCATCTCTACAAGGCTGTCTGGTGTAGCATCAGCCGTATTCACTACACCAACTGTCCTGCCATCGCGGAGCACTGTCACTCTGTCGGAAATCTCCATAGTCTCCTTGAGCTTGTGCGTGATGAATATTATCGTCGTCCCCGCATCCCTCAAAGCCCGCATCACAACGAACAACTCCTCCACCTCAGGCGGAGTGAGGACCGCAGTCGGTTCGTCCAGGATAAGGACCTTTGCTCCTCTCATCAGAGCCTTGATTATCTCCACCCGCTGCTGTTGGCCGACGGAGATATCCTCGACCACAGCGGTTGGATCAACTGTGAGGCCATAACGCTGCGAAACCTCCAGGATGCGTTCGCGTGCCCCATCATAATCAACCAAACCATTTTTGCTCGGTTCACATCCGGCAATTATGTTTTCCTCTACAGTAAGACGTTCAGCGAGCCTGAAATGCTGATGCACCATGCCTATCCCCAACGAAATTGCATCACGAGGACCGGATATGTCTACCGGCTCGTCGTCTATGCAGATGAGGCCTGAATCCGCGCGGCAAAGCCCAAACAAGATCCTCATGAGCGTGCTTTTTCCGGCCCCGTTCTCGCCCAGAAGGCAATGGATCTCGCCGGGAAACGCAGCAAAATCAACTGCTTCATTGGCGGTAACGCTTCCAAAGCGTTTCGTTATGTTCTCCATTCGAACAGCATACATCGTAAGGTGAACCCCTTTTCCGAGTTAAACCTGGCAAGGCAGGGGGAGATTATCCCCCCGCCCATTGCGCTTACATATTAATTCAACCCGCTGACAGCTTGCTACTTGCCTTGGGCCTTGAGCCAGGGCTCAACCTTGTCGATCTCATCAGGCACATTGATATCGCCGGATACAACTTTGGCCGCAAGCTTGTCAACCTGGGACATGACATCTGCAGGAACCAGGCTCTTGGAGTAACCAAGTGCCCCTTCTTTGAGTCCGAGCATATTGACTCCAGGCTTGAACTTGCCACGCAGAACGTCATTGATGGCTATATACACTGTTCGGTCCACGAGTTTCATTCCATTGGTCAGTATATTGCGGGGAGCAAGATAGCCCTGATCCGAGTCAGCGCCTATTGCGTAGCGATTCCGCTCCTCTGCCGCTTTGATGCCACCAAGGCCAGAACGCCCGGCTGCAAGCCACAGAACATCGACGCCCTCGTCAAACATGGCGTTTGCCATCTCTTTGCACTTGGCCGGATCGGCCCAATCGCCTACGTATGCGTACTTCACCTGAACCTTGGGGTTCACATACTTGGCACCGGCAATGTAGCCCGCGACGTTGGCCCGGATAAGCGGGATGTCCATGCCACCGATGACTCCGACCACCTGTTTGTCAGAAACAATGCGCGGGTCGCCTTTTTTCGTGGTCATCAGACCTGCTATGGCGCCAACCACAAATCCCCGCTCGGCCTCCTTGTATACATACGACGCTACATTGGGAGCGTCCACTGCTGTGTCGATAATGGCGAATTTCTGATTTGGGAACCTCGCTGATACAACTTTCAGAGCATCAGCCTGATCGAAGCCGATCGATATGATCAGATCATACTTGCGAGTCTGCGCAAAACGCGTCAACAATGTCTCATACTCAGCTACAGCTTGAGGTTCAACTTTATCGAATTCGATTCCCAAGTCTTTTTCTGCTCGCTTCATGCCGTCGTAAGCAGAGTCATTAAACGACTTGTCACCCAATCCGCCTGTAGCAAAAACAATAGCCACACGAGGCTTGGCCGCAGCCTCCATGGGGATGCCTATTCCCATCATTAATGCCAAGAGCAAAACGATACTTAGGAGCATTGACGACTTTCGGATTCTGTTCATCCCTAGAATTCCCTCCTGAGATTTGCAACTGTTTGATTTGAGCGCTACTTGTCCGCGCTCATAGCCTCGTCAGCACTGATGACTGCTTCCATAACTTCAAGAGTCCATATCACAGATCATACATTGCTTCCGTATCCTTGAAACTCGGTTTCCGTCTGGCTTATTAGCCAATCGGCCCTGGCAATAGCATACACCAAGCACTTGTACCGCCCGGTTACCTTGTAAGCGTCTGCCGTGGCGGCTACGACCCGATGCGTGCCATAGGCAGCGGGTTTGGTGAAATATACCTGGATGCCTGTTTGAGCGATAGCAGACTGTCGACGAGATCCCCAGAGGATGCAATCAATGTCTGCACCACAACCCTCGGCAGCCTCACAAATTCTAAAAGAGCGTTAAGAGGCTTGGCAACGCCGGCGCAGAGCGGAGCCTCCGCACACTGCAAACCCATTCGTGCCCATCTCTTGTCGCCCAAAATCCGGAGACAAATGCCCCTTGTGTCTTGTCAAACTCCTCGGCGGTCCAGTTCAGTTTACCGACCTTGCCACCATAATCCCAGTTCCAGTCCATAACACCATCTTGCCTCCGAATGAGCACCTTGTCAATCCATGAATTGACCACCCCGCGCGCGACATCCAGATAGATGCTGTCTCCGGTAATATCCGAAAGCACGCCCAGCTGTCAACACCCATAAAACGGCATCGTGGCATCGGGTCAATATCATTGACTAACCAGATCTCATGTGATGGAAGCAACACCCCTACATATGCATGGCTCGGGGCGAATTGGATATCCCTAATACCGGAACACTGGAATCAGAATTGCTGAGATTGCACCCCCGACAAATACTTCGATGCGCATCAACCCAATCTCTGAGGCGTAAACGCTCTACAGCTGAGCGAAGACGAGCGTTTCCCTAGATTTGCTCCCGGACAGCAATCAACCATTCGACACAATCGCGTCAGTCTCCTCCATGTGTTCGGCACTTCGCGCCGCTTCGGCAGCCAGCTGCCACCGCTAATCACCCCAAACTCAAGTTTACACCCAATGGCCCGAATTTCTCCAATTGGGTTAGTAGGCTTAAAGGCAAAGTCCGCGCCTTGGCACAACTGTGGTAGTTTCAGCCAATCTCAGTAAACCCCATTAAGATATGGAAGCCATGTGCGAATGCGTATTGCTGGAGGAAAACCTGCCCCTTACGAAGAATTATGATTTAAATTGGGACTTTCCAAGGCCAAAATGAGGTGAATTCACTTTGAGATATCGCTCTGCCGCGGTTATTGTATCCTTGGCATTCATATTGATCGCAAGCTTCAATCCTGCTTTTGGCGCTACCGCTAACGTTTCAACTCCCGGGTTGGGGTTCGAAGGCGCAGAGGTCGCGATCCTCGATTCGGGATATACGAGGCATTACGCGGATCTTAAAGCGTGGACATATAGCGAGGAGTTCATTGACGCTACATGGCTAATGAGTACATTGGCACGGTCGGGCATTTCGGCAGCCGTAATCAATGACCATGATATCGAAATAGGCGCTCTGTCGTCATACAAAGCTTTGATCCTGCCTGCAACCAGCTGCATGTCTTCTCTTGCAATCGACCAAATAGAGGCTTTTGCGACGGCGGGAGGCCGAGTATTTTCTACATACGACACATCCCTTCGCGACGATTTTTGGCGGACCCGTACTGACTACGGACTCAGCTCAATTATGGGCGTACGATATTCATCGACTGGCACTTCAGGGAACAACCACATAGTCCCCGCTGCCAAATCGCACCCTATTTTTCGAGGCATTGAATCAGATATACCTGTGCCAAGCACTTATGGGCTCACCAATAAGATGAATCCGAACGCGATCATCCTGGCCAAGTGGTCAACAGGCCGATCTGCGATAGTCGAAACCGAATATGGCATTTATTGTTCAGAGAATCTTTTTGCTCGCAAGAACCTTTCATCTCCCGAGGTAGTCACATTAATAACCAATACCATCGATTACCTCGTCAACACGAAATACAAGGCCAAGTTCAACCTAGGGCGGCTAGACACCAGAGCAACGTGGTATCGACCTGCGGCCAGAGAAGAACAGATACGGGCGGATGTGAAGCGGCTCGCCAACGCCAATTTCAACCTCGTCTTTGTGGACTCTTTCTATGATGGCTACACAATCTACCCAAGCGATGTCGGCGTGCAAAACCCCATTTATTCGGAATTTGACCCCCTTGCAATAGCCATAGACGAAGGCCACAAACACGGTATTCAGATCCACGCCTGGCTTGAGACCTTCTGTGTCGGATTCGCGTCAGAGAAGGAAACGCCGCCGCAGATCCTTCAGGAAAACCCGGATTGGGCGGCCGTCGGGCTTGATGGCCGCATTCCTTCAGCAGCCGAATCAGATAGGTGCTTTCTGTCCCCAGCTCACCCCCAAGTTCAGGAGTTCATACTCGACCTTGCGTGGGAATTGGTCACAGAACACGCCGTCGACGGTGTTCACTTTGACTACCTCCGCTATCCGTACGGCCGAACCATTCCGTACGACTATGCACCCACCATCACGAAACTGGCTACGGAAGACCTGGGCTTTCAACCCCGTGACGTAAGGCTCGACATAGCGAAATGGAACGCTTGGTTCGACTGGCGGTGCAACAATCTTACCAGTTTCATGATAAAGCTCTCCGATGCAATTAGGTCTGCTGCTCCAGGAACTCTGGTCTCCGCCGCCGTCTATCCCTATCCTGAAGCAATCCTCACAAGGATGCAGGACTGGAAAGCTTGGTGTGAGAAAGGGTGCCTCGATTTTGTAGTCGTCTTCACCTACACGCAAGACCTCGATCTGTTCGACACGATGATACGGGCGGCCCAATCCTTCGCCGGGAACAAGACGCAAATGATCGCGGGGATTGATGCAGATTCGATGACCCATTCCCAAGCGGGCGAAGGCGTGCCTGCCCTCGTAGAAGCAGCTCGCGCGGCGGGCGCCAGAGGCGTATCGATCTTCAGCGCAAACGCAATATCTGAAAATGTTCTGACCTCACTTAAATCAGGGCCATTTGACCCCTCCACCAGGTCAGAAACCCCATTCTATCCATAGCTTGCCCAGCCAGGCCGTGTTTCTCACATAGCGTGTTATTGCACGCCCAATTGTCATCGCCAATAGCCTTCGCTCCAGCTCTACTGTTCAAACTGACGACCATTTCAGCCATTTGAGTCTGTCCTGGCCCGCCAAGCGTCCGAAAATACGGCTCGGAATCATGCTGGTCAATTTCCTAGATGAGGGCGTAGGGAAAACGGACATGAGTCTGCCAACCCTAGGTCTTCGGCGCCACTGACGAAACTAGCATTAGGGCTTGACTGCCTGCTTCATAAGGCGGGGGTTGGGATCCTAACACATTCCTTTACCTAAGCCGATCGGTTCCCCTGCGGGAACAATAATGTCATAGCAGCGAGAAATGAAACCCTCCGCTCCGGCTTCCGCCGGGCGAAGGGTTTGCAGCTATCTAATGTGGAAACACTATCCCGCCATGGAGTTCGGCTAAAGTCCGAGCTTCGCCATGAACTCCTTTACTGTGCTCGCCGCATCCCCAAGGACCAGCGTCACATTGTCCGCCTCATACAGCGGGTTATCGACCCCTGCGTATCCGGGCTTGGTGTCGTAGTTGAATATTACAGTGTGCTTTGCCTGGTATACGTTGAGAATGGGCATCCCGTAGATGGGCGTTCCTTCCGCGGTATTTGCCGCCGGGTTGATAACGTCGTTCGCTCCGACCACGATCACCAGATCCGTCTCGGCAAACTCGTCGTTGATCTGGTCCATCTCGTATAGCTTGTCGTATGAGACGTCAGCTTCCGCCAAAAGCACATTCATGTGCCCCGGCATCCGGCCCGCCACTGGGTGGATCGCCACCTTGACATCTGCGCCGCCGGCCTCCAATTTATCCATGAGGGCCTTCACGTCGCGCTGCGCCTGAGCTATCGCCATGCCATACCCGGGCACTACGATGACCTTCTTTGCGGCCCTGGCTATGTCAAGACAATCAACTTTGCCCGGCGACAGTTGCGACTCAGCAGCAGCCCCGCTTGCATCGAGCTCCGCCATGAACTCCTTTACCGTGCTCGCCGCATCCCCAAGGACCAGCGTCACATTGTCCGCCTCATACAGCGGGTTATCGACCCCTGCGTATCCGGGCTTGGTGTCGTAGTTGAATATTACAGTGTGCTTTGCCTGGTATACGTTGAGAATGGGCATCCCGTAGATGGGCGTTCCTTCCGCGGTATTTGCCGCCGGGTTGATAACGTCGTTCGCTCCGACCACGATCACCAGATCCGTCTCGGCAAACTCGTCGTTGATCTGGTCCATCTCGTATAGCTTGTCGTATGGAACATCGACTTCTGCCAAAAGCACATTCATGTGCCCCGGCATCCGGCCCGCCACTGGGTGGATTGCCACTTTGACGTCTGCCCCGCCGGCCTCCAGTTTATCCATGAGGGCCTTCACGTCGCCCTGCGCTTGAGCTAGCGCCATGCCATACCCGGGAACCACAATTACCTTCTTAGCCGCCTTTGCAATAGAGATGTAGTCAGCCTTTTCGGGCTTTTCTGCCTTCGACGCCAGTCTTGCTTGAGCAGAGGTCTCCCCAGCTGCAGCCTTTGTAGGGGCTGAAACCGGTTTTGCCTCACTCCCCTTGATATGCGCCACAGTGGTCTTGCCCGTAAGCACCTGGCCAAGGCTCCTGTTCATCGCTCTGCACATTATCTGTGTAAGGATGAGGCCTGAAGCGCCTACTACTGCTCCTATTGCCACAAGAAGGGGATTTCGAATAGCAAGCCCCGAAACTGATGCCGCCACACCTGAAAGCGAGTTAAGCAGCGACACAGTAATCGGCATATCGGCCCCGCCAACGCGTATCGTAAAGAGCACCCCGTACGCAAGCGACGCGACAAGTGCGATCACGCTCGGCCACAGGACCGCATCTGCTGGAGCCAGAACAGCCCGAACTCCCGCCGCCACCGAAATGATGATGGCGACAGCATTTACAAATGTCTGATTTTCGAAGATGACTGGCCTTTGATTTATCTTGCCTGCAAGTTTCCCCGCGGCTATAAGGCTTCCGGAAAGCGTTATCGCGCCGACAAGAAGCCCGAGGATAGCGGTTACTTTTTCGAATGGCCCAATTGCCCCCGGGCCCAGCAACGTAAGGAGTGAAACAATGGCAGAGCTGCCTCCGCCAAACCCATTTAGCAGGGCGACCATCTGAGGCATTTCGATCATGGCCACCCTTGCTGCAAGGATATAGCCTAGCGCACCGCCAACTGCCATCCCTAACCAGAGAATCTGTACGCTGACAATATCCTCTGCAACCAACGTGACTATGATTGCACCTGTCATGCTCACCGCGCCTATGAGGTTGCCTCTAACGGCGGTAGCGGGGGAGCTCATCAGCCTGATGCCCCAGACAGTCCCTGCCACGAAGACCAGCCCTAGCAAGTCTGCCAGGCTAAGACCGAGAAAGATTGCTTCGTTCCAATCCATCAGATCATACAGCGGTCAGTGCCGCTGAACCCTCCCTACTTTTTGAACATCCTTAGCATCCTGTCGGTGACCAAGAAGCCCCCGACCACGTTAATCATCGCCATAATTATCGCTACGCATCCGAGCACTGCACCTACAGCCGAAGCTCCCTGGGCTTTGGCTGCCGCTGTTGCGCTGAGTGCGCCTAACACAGTCACCCCGGAAAGAGCATTTGTGCCCGACATGAGGGGCGTGTGAAGCAGGCTTGGAACTTGGCTTATCACCTTGTAGCCAACAAATGTAGCGATGGCAAAGAGGATTATAAGTGACAGTTCAGACACGGACGTCACAACTCCCTATTTCATGTTCATTGCTTCACGAGCGCCTTCATGGACGATCTGGCCGTCACGGGTGACCAAGGAAGACTTGATGATCTCATCGTCAAGATTCAGGTCAATCTTGCCGTCTTTGACGAGGTTTGCGGTGTAGTTGTAGATATTGTTTGCGAACATCCATGTGGAGGCCGTGGGCATCATTCCAGGAATATTCTTTGTTCCATCGATACTGACGCCGTATTTCTCTATGACCTCGCCAGGCTGGGTGATCTCCACGTTTCCGCCCTGGTCGATCGCAATGTCAACAATCGCCGAGCCAGGCCTCATAGCCTTGACCATTTCTTCAGTTACGATCACGGGTGCGAGCTTGCCCGGGATCAGGGCTGCAGTGATGACTATGTCGGAATCAATTACTACGGGCTTGACTGTCTCCCGCTCCTTTTCGAGCCACTCGTCGGGCAGCTTGGCCGCATATCCGCCAGGCGCAATGGCGATCTCAGATGGAACGCCCACATCGACAACCTTCGCTCCAAGGCTCTTTGCCTGTTCATTGGCGTCGGGCCTGATATCGATAGAGTTGACCACAGCACCCAACCTCTTAGCCGTGGCAACCGCTTGCAGACCCGCGATGCCCGTTCCGATAACGGTAACCGTAGACGGCTTGATCATGCCAACTGCCGTTCCCACCATGGGCATGAACTTGGGAAGCCTGTTTGCTGCCATCAGGCAAGCCTTGTAACCGGCAACCGTGCTCATTGAGGTGAGGGCATCCATGGTCTGAGCCCTTGAGATCCTAGGTATTCCGTCAAGGGTGAGGGATATAACGCCTTTTGCGGCCATGTCCTGAACCATTTGGTGATTGGCTGGAGCTGCAGGATGGAGGAAGGTGATGATGCATTGGCCTTCGTGCATCATATCCACTTCATGCTTGCCTACGGCATCGTTGAAAATCGGCTCTTTCACCTTGAGAATGATGTCGGCCCTAGCAAAGAGGTCTTCTACATTGTCGACGATCTCAGCCCCGGCTGCACTGTACTCTTCATCGTGGAAATAGGAACCTTCTCCAGCGCCCTTCTGAACCAGTACCTTTGCGCCTTCAGCTGTCATCTTCTTGACAGTGTCGGGCATCGCGGCTACTCGCCGCTCCCCCTTCATGATCTCGGTGGGGACTCCGATAACCAAACCTTGGAATTTCATCTGTAGCCACTCCCTGTTCCATGATTTATGGTATATCATGAGATAACGCTCCAGCGTTTGCAGAACATTATCCCCAGGTCACTCCCGCGGCTAACCTAGATCTCCCGATTTCACTACGCGAACACCTGCTGCCTTCATCTCAGCCAACGCGCGCTCCACGTCCCCTTCGGCAACTCCCACGCCCCTGCACCCATCCTCAATGAGCCAGGTTCTGTAGCCCAAGGATACGGCGTCAAGAGCAGTGTATTTGACACAGTAGTCAGTAGCCAAGCCCATAACGTACACCGTGTCTACCTTCTGATCCCGAAGATACGTTTCGAGACCAGTAGCTTTTTGTCTTCCGTTATCGAAGAACCCGCTGTAACTGTCTATTTCTGGATCCATTCCCTTATAGATCACCTTATCGATCTTGCCAGTGTTCAGATGAGGAGAGAATTCAGCTCCTTCAGTATGCTGCACACAATGGTCAGGCCATAAAACCTGTGGCATGCCGGAAAGCTCAATAACATCGCCTGCCTTGCATCCCGGATGTGAAGAGGCAAAACTCCCATGACCCGGCGGATGCCAATCGGCTGTCGCTATAACAATGTCGAAGTATTCCTGTACTCTATTGGCGACAGGAATGACCTGATCGCCCTCTAGCACCCCCAGAGCACCGCCCGGCAAGAAATCATTTTGCAGATCGACAAGCAATAAGGCCTCCATACCAAGGCACCCCCACATTGTGCAGTTTTCTACATCAGAGCCAAATATCCTGTCGCAACAGCATGACATGTATATGGGTTTTCGGACCTGTCATGCGCAGCCAAGTTACACCATCACAAGCAGTGCACTAAAGGCTAATTCGCTGCAAGATGCCCGGCCAATTCCTTGAGGAACCACTCCACGTCACTGACTATCCCAATAGCCTGGAAAGTACCCCGGTCGGCAAGTTTGGTGACTGTAGCAGGATTTATGTCAACACATACCGTCTTAACACGGGCCGGGAGAAGATTCCCTGTTGCGATTGCATGCAACATGGTCGAAAGCATCAGGGCAATTTCGACACCCTTCAAGTTCTTCCTCATGGCGTCCTGAGCTTTGACAGAATCGGTTATCACGTCCGGCAACGGGCCGTCATCTCTGATGGAACCTGCCAAAATGTACGGAACATCATTAGTAACTAGGGAGTACATTACCCCCTTGGTCAGTATCCCCTTCTCCACCGCAGGCCTCAACCCGCCCGCCTTTCGAATAGTGTTGATCGCTCTGAGGTGATGCGTATGGCCCATAGGGGCGGATGTCCCGTCCTTGAGATAAACCCCAAGGGAAGTACCGAGCAAAGCCCATTCAACATCGTGCGTAGCCACTGCATTCCCGGCATAGAAGACATTTACGTAACCCGCATCAATTAGCCTGGCAAGATGTGGACCGGCGCCTGTGTGAATCACTGCAGGACCTGCCACCACTAGGATCTTTCCGCCACGGGCCCGCACCTCTTTCATCTCCCGGGCTATCTGTTCCACAACCAGAGCCTTAGGCCGCTCGCTCGATACATCACTGCCCATGAAGGAGAAGACCTCAGTCTCTTTGGCCGAGGCCATTGAGGCTACTCTTATCCCGCTGCTTCCAACCACCACGTACTCACCACGGGAAACTGCGGCTAGAGGGCAACATCTAGCTGCCGGTTTTTGAGCATCAACAACAATCGCGCAGTCCATCTCTATATCGTCCACAGGAACCCAGTGCCCATCGATATTGACGTAAGTCTCAATATTTGTGCTAGTATAGAACTCATCAGGACAAACACCGTCCTGCTCGACGACGGCAAGCTGAACGGGTTCGCCGTCGAAGACGGTGGCCCCCAGTTCCTTCGCCTTGTCAAGGATTTTGTCTAGCTCCTCGCACGTGTCAGCACCCACCTCGATAGTCGCGCAGCTCTCCTCTTCCTTCATCCGCCCGAACTGAGTCTCGACGATCTCAAACTTTCCCCCAAGATCGGAGACGGCATCAAGAAGCCGCGACAGCAAACCCGAATCAATGAGATGGCCCGAAATCGAAATCCTCGCAGTATACACCGGCGCATCACTCCTATCCGGAAGCTTTTGTTCTAAACATGCTGGACTCTGCCTGCTTCATGGCCTCGTGAATAATGGGGTGCTTTGCCGAAGGATTATGCAATAGCTATGTATAATGTATAACCATATTAAGATATCATTGCCTGTATATCCCTAGCCAATAGTATCAGATATGACCATCAGGAACAAGGTTCCCTACAGCGAATCTTCCACGCAGAACCGAAAGTGGGCTATAGTAATCATGGTTGACGCAACCGCAAGCACAACAGAACAATTGTGAAGCACAGCGGACTCACGCGGTAAGAGGAGGGGCGCCCATGGGCCCGAATATCAACAATCAGACAATAGCAGTTGCCATGAGCGGGGGCGTAGACTCGTCAGTCGCCGCCGCGCTCCTCGTAGCCCAAGGACACAGGGTGATAGGAATCACGATGACAACCTGGCATTGGCCCGGCCCTTTCGAAGGAGATGCGTGCGGGGACAGCTTCGGCGAAGAGGCGGCAGATTCCGCAGCTCGGGTCGCTCGATCGCTAGGCATCGATCATGTCGTTGTAGACCTGTCCGAGGAATTCAAGAAGACTGTTGTTGCGGACTTCGTCCGCGCCTATGCCGGCGGATCAACCCCGAACCCGTGCGTCATATGCAATCAGTTGATCAAGTTCGACCTATTGCATCACAAGGCCAGAGAACTCGGCGCAGACATGGTTGCTACCGGACACTACGCAAGGCTGCGACAGGATGCGGTTTCCGGAAGATACCTGCTTCTCCGCCCGGCCGATTCTCGCAAAGACCAGACATACATGCTCTATCGACTCGGGCAGGAACAGCTGGCGCGTTCAGTCTTTCCTCTCGGCGATCTCGAAAAGGTCCAGGTTCGCAAAATAGCCAAGTCCATCGGCCTTGAAGCGGCAGACCGACCGGAAAGCCAGGAGATATGCTTTCTTCCCCCGGGCAAGTATCGGGAGTTCTTGGCATCAAATGATCCTTCCTTCCAGACTCCCGGTCCCATCATGAACAGAGCGGGCCATGTTATAGGGGAGCACCGTGGCATAGCCATGTATACCGTTGGCCAAAGGAAGGGACTGAGTCTCGCAGCCGATCGGCCACTTTACGTATTGGAGATACGACCCGACTCGAACACAATAATGGTTGGCCCCGTCGAACGCCTCTACAGCAGCTGGCTCGAGGTTGAGAGCACTAATTTCATCCCCTTCGACACACTAAGCGACAAGATGGACGTGCAGGCAAAAATAAGATATAGATCGCCGGCAGCCAAAGCAGTAATATTCCCTGCAGCCAATGGGAGAGTGCGCGTAGAGTTTAACGAGCCTCAGCGGGCAATTACTCCTGGACAATCTGCTGTTTTCTATGACGGGGATTTGCTTGTGGGCGGCGGGATCATTTCAAGCAATCAGAAAGCTGATGTCTGAGGGCATGTCCCATTCCCGCTGGACTGCTCGGACTCTCCCTTGCAGAATCGGGCTGCCGAACCGTATAGCCCTCATTGTGCATGAAGCATATGTCGTTATTCAGAGCCGCAGCAAGTCTCCTCAAATACAAGAGTTTTACGAGGTCAAGACGGGATTAGACGCTGGAGCGCGCTACTGTATTCTTCAAACGTTGACCAAACCGGTTCTGCTCGGAAAGGAGTAACGCTACGGAAAACCATGCAGAAAACAGGGCGCCGACTTCGCGAGAGGCCTCATTAGACAGACGTAACGCGGCAAGAAGCCCGCGTCTCAGACGCGGGCTTTCAATGCTATTCTGTTGGGTTACTGTTTAGCCCTGTTTGCTCTGGATTTCTTTTTGCTTCTTCCTATCCTCAGTCCGCTCTTCCTCGTAGTACTTATTCTGCATCTCGAAAAACGGATGCGGATTCGCATTCCATATTTCATCAGCCTTCGGAGCCCAATGCTTGGTGTATCCTTCCTGGATCATCTCTGCAAGCTCTCTGTGATCCACAAGATGCTCTCCAAGCTGTGTGGAATGCGCACCCGACTCTTCCACGATCTCGACAAGCTTCTCAGGATTGTCGATGAGCGGGCACGGCCTCAGCATGTTGTCGTTGAACGGCTGCCGCTTCTGGTAAGCCTTCATCAGTGGCGAAGCCAGGCACTCCTTAAGCGGCTTCTCGTTTATGTTATCAACGGCATAGTGAATGAATGCACACGGCTCAACGTCGCCATTTGCGTTGATATGCAGATAGCGCCTGCCACCCGCTATGCATCCGAGCGCGAACTCGCCGTCGTTCCAGAAGTCAACCATGAAGATCGGCTTCGTGAAACGCCACTGACGTACTGTGTCATACATCAGAGCACGCTGATCGGGAGTTGCCATCAGATCGAGGTTAGGGTCGGATCCAACAGGAACGTACGTGAAGAACCATCCAAACGAGCAACCCTTATCGATCATGGTATCTATGAACTCATCGCTGGCGATTATCTCTGTGTTGTTGCGGGCATAGCATGCGGAGAATCCGAATACGCATCCGGCTTCGCGCAGCATATCCATGGTGTTCATTATCTTCTGATAGACGCCCTTTCCTCGCCTTGCGTCTGTCTGCTCCTCGAGACCTTCCACGGAAATAGCGGGAGCAATGTTGCCCAGTCTGATCATTTCGGAGACGAATTCCTCGTCGAACAGCGTGCCATTGGTGAACGGATGAAACAGCTGATTCGGATGCTTTTCAGCCAGACGGATCAGTTTATCCTTGGCAACCATGGGTTCCCCGCCGGATACTACTATAAGATAAATGCCTAATTCCTCAGCTTCGGTGCATACCCTATCCATGGTCTCAAACGGGAGTTCACGGACGCGCTGGTAGTCGCCAGCCCAGCACCCTGTACACCTGAGATTACACTTTTCCGTGGGGTCCATGAGTATCGCGTAAGGAACCTGTACGCCCAGTTCTTCTGCGAGATCATACTGTGTCGGCACTCCAACGAGCGCAGAGTTGACGAAGAAATTAACTCCAATGCCCTTCATTATATTGGGATGAGTCTCCGTTAATAAGCGAATAGCAAGCTCACGCCAGTTGCTATCTGGGTCAAGAATAGCCTTACCGACTTCTCGGACCTGTTGCTTGTGATTCTCCTGGGACGCCAGTTTTTCCGCAATCGCAAGCGCCTTCGGCAGATTGCCTACGGGGTCTGCCTGTAGATATCCAAGCGCCTGGTTTACTAAAGGCTTAGCAAAGTCCAAAGTAGATATCACATCAATCCCCTCCAATCACTGGATTTTTTTCCTGCATCACTCCGATGAAGATAACATCACACCCTTCAAATACGCCTCCATCCTCAGATGTCAAGATTACAGTTCATTACTATGAATGTATGCACATGCCATTCTATCCCTTTGAAGGAGAGTTTTCAAATAAACGCGAACGCGAGATACGCCGCAATGCGCCGATATGTACACCAAATCCGAGAATCTACGAGGTGCCTTTATGGCTACAGCGATAGGCGCCGAAATATAGCCATGCCACGTCCCTTTCGCTTCCTGCCAATTTCAGGCGACCACCCTCGCTCCAGTTCTGTCACGTGCTGGCCCCCTGAAGCACTCACCTATCCGTCAGTTCGACATACGGACACACCACTCTGATTTGTAGATTTATTCTACATTGATATACATATACCTTCTGAAGTATTCCCATTGCCGCACAGATCTTTGTCCTTCAGACTCGATTTGTCACAAATACCATGAAGGAAAATCGAATTAAGTTCAGAATTCTCGATTCTGTAGCAAATTCGCGAGCAGGACGGATTGTCCGGAGGTGGGCTAGGCAGTGCTTGGCTATTCATATTTACGTGGCGCCGAAAAGGTGCTCGACGAAATCGCCACGACTCAAATGGGCGCGATCGAGAAGGCGGCTTCCGCAATTGCAAATTCGCTAAGCCACGGAGGCCTGCTATATCTTTTTGGCACCGGACATTCAGCGTCAGTCGCCGTAGAACCGTTCCACCGGGCAGGCAGTTTGGTGCCTGTCAGACCCATAGTCGAACACGCCATGACGTTGCACAGCTCCCCTAAAAAGGCCACCGCCCTGGAACGCCTGGAGGGATATGCCGGCATCATACTGGACGACTCGGGCATCCGCCCAGGCGATTCGCTTATTGTCATATCCAATTCCGGCATCAACTCGGTTCCGGTCGAAATGGCGCTTGGCGCCAAGTCTCGGGGGGTCACCGTAATAGCTATCACGTCAGTAAGACACAGTAAAGCCGAGTCTTCCCGCCATCCTAGCGGCAAGAGGTTGTTTGAGGCAGCAGACATCGTGGTGGACAATTGCAGCATTCCAGGAGATGCAATGCTCGATACGTGCGCATCCCCGATAAAGATCGGCCCGACATCAACATTAGCTGGGATCGCGATTGTCAACGCAATATCTGTCAAGGTCATTGGCAAGCTGCATGAAATGGGTATTGAACCGCCTGTGATGATGAGCTCGAACATAGCAGGCGGGGACGATTTCGGAGCAAAATGGGATGAGGCCTATGCAGACTCCGAAGCAGCAAGGTCGCTTGCGAGCAAACGGCCCTAAGCGCCAAGTTGCGCTTCCACTTCGCTAAAAGCCTATCCACAGTAGGAAAGAACGCGGCAACACCCCAGTATTCAAACCCGCGTTGCCTTGCAAAATACCGGTGTCCGAGAAGACTTCGGCTTTGGATGACCTTGCCAAGCCGCGTGCATCGCTGCATCCATTAGTCTAGCCTCTGGTATACCCTAGGTGTCCGCGCGATCCGGCAGTATCCCGTCCACCCACACAGGTAGAGACTGAGCTCGCAAAGGCCTCTGTCGATACTCGACCTCTCGCTGAGGCCGATGAGCCTCCAAATCCGCTCTTTAGACCGCTCCCGGGTCGTGGTTGCGGCCTGATTTCCACAATTGGAGCTTGAACTTCAGATTTCCCCTCCACAAAACGTCGAACGCTCGCCATCACCCGTTCTCCGGCGCGCCGACTTTTAGTGAATCTATGCCCTCTCTTCTCGAGTTCTCATCCTAGGTCGTTCAGCATGATGTTGGCGAACAGAGGACTCCTCGGACCGACTTGTGCCTCGCCCTACTCAGTTCTTACACACGTCGTCTTCCATGACTCTAGCCTCGAAAAACTCCCGGATAAGCTTGAGCACCAGCCTATCTTCGACCACCCTAGCCACCTTGGCCATGACGATATCATGATTGACGCAGTCGAAGGATTTGGATAGGTCCATAGGAAATCCCCAATCGGTCCCCACCTTCCCCCTCTGTTTTACGACCTTCTAGATCGCTTACAGCATCCCATGAAACCGATGGGGACAACGTACGCCTGTGCCCAGCACAAAGCGGTTTTTGCTCAGTTTGATTCGCCTCTCAATATACGCTTGATGCTGGCTAAAGCCAGACTTCGCGCAATCGCATGTCCTGCGACGACTATAGTTGCAAAAGCGATCGTGCCAACAAGGATTGCCGCTTGTCTACTCATACCCTCAGAAAAGCCGAGATGCGAATAGTAGTTATTGAATGCAAAAGCCGCACCCAAGACGAATGTCCCTGCCATACTGATTCCCAAGGATATGAGCGACTTGCCAGGGTCTTTCTGGTTTTGCGTCCCTGATGCCCCCGACATTCTGAGGCTGAAATTGGGCCTCATTGCATCAGACATGACCTCCAGCGCGCCAAGCATGGATATGGCGGCGTATCCCACAGGAAGCGACAGGTAGAGCGGATATTGAGGAATGTCGGGGATAAGAGCCATAGCCAGCGCGAGCACGGTGAAGACTGTGGCCCCGGGCATGACCGCCAGCGCCATTTTAGCGTTGAAGTACGTCCCAGGGTCGATGGGCATGGATCGAAGCAGCCAGAGGCTCTCCCCATCCATACTGATGCACATGCCGGCTATCTGCCCTGAAGAAATCGTCGACATCATGACTAAGACAAAAAGAATCACGTCCTTCATTATATCGGGAATGGCTCCCACATCGCCCGAACGCGCCCCGTAGGACATGTTATAGAGGTAAAATCCAGATGCTACTATGGCTACAAGAATGCTATACCATATAATGGGCTGTCTCTTTATGATGGTCAAGTCCTTGGCAAAGATCCCCCAACCCTGCCCGGTATGTCTTCGAATCATCGTATCGGGCATTTCTGATTCGGCGTCGTCAGCCAGCTCACAACAGATTGCTTTCTCTCCGGTCCCTTTACGCGTTCGTCGACGACGCATGGCGCCTGACTTGCCAGTCTCCACATCGCCTGCAGCTGACCAACCAGTCACAAAAGCATTGGCCGACAAGCCTATGGCGCCTACAAATGCCCCTATCGCAGCAACAGCCAGAGGAAAAAGCGATTCCCAGAGTGAAAATCCAAATCCCGGCGTAGTGAGAAAGGCCGTTTTAACCACCCAGACATGTGGCAAATACCATGTCCTGCCCAGTCCCCAGCCCTGGGCCGCCTGCGCCAAGGCTGTGGCATCGAGGCCATTGGAACGGGTCATCTTGGCGCTGAGAACTTGCGTGGCGAGGACGAACATAAATCCCACAACAAGCGAGCCGATCATGATGACTTGCCTCATCTTCTGAGTTGGAACGTTCCTCATTACTATCATTGCGAAAATGGCCGTCACCGCGGTAAACAGCAGTGCAGCGAGGAGGATCGCCAGGATGGACATGAAGTAGAAAGAGAACGGTGCGCGACTACCGGCACCATATCCAACCCATATCGGGTACATGAATGGGACAAGCGCCGCCAGGTTCCTCACAAGGGCCACCGTCAACTTCGCCCCAACCACTGAACCCACAGGTGTGGGGGTGCTCAACAGGAATTTGAGATCGCCCGAATCATACAAAGCTTGATAGACCACGGAGATACCTGTCATGAAGAGCCTGACGAAAACTCCTAGTGATAAACCTGACATCAGGTTCAACCATACTGCCCGCACCATGTCTGGATAAGCGGCAAGCGTATCGGACAAGGCCGCAGCGATATTGTACACACTGGTACCTACGAAAATGGCCAAACTGATAAGAGCCAAATAGCCCAGGGCATTTCTCGCTATGCGCTTGCCCTGACTCGATTTTTCACTCTCACCCCGGGTTCCTCGAAACGCTTGTCGAAGTTCAACTGATAGGATGAGAAACGTCTTGTCCATGTCGTCTAGCCCTCCAAGTATCTGGAGACTTCTGCATAATCGGAACCGCCAGTTAGTTCTATGAAAAGGTCTTCCAACGTGGAAGCCTCCGGATGCTTCATGGCGCCTTTGGCCGCCGCGACCTCACGTAGATCGTCCATGTTGCCCACAGCCAGCAATCTCCCCTTTTGAATAATACCCACCCGATCGCACATCCGCTCTGCGATCTCTAGTACATGTGTGCTCATGAAAACCGTGACGCCCTCCGAAGCAAGCTCGCGGAGGATATCCTTTACCAGCCTAGCGCTCCCTGGATCAAGTCCTACAGTAGGTTCGTCCATAAACAGTATCTTAGGCTCATGCAAGAGCGCGCTGGCTATGACGACCTTTTGCTTCATCCCATGCGAGTATCCACCCAGTTGCTCATCAGCCCGATCCAGAAGATCAAACATCTTCAAAAGGTTCCTAGCCTTTTTTTCGGCCCGTCCTCTCTCAACTTCGTGGAGATTGGCCACGAACATCAAGAACTCCCAGGCTGTAAGTTTCTCGTAGATATTGGGCTGGTCTGGCACGTAACCAATAATCGCCTTGGCCTTGAGAGGATCCTTTGCCACATCTATCCCTGCGAGCTCGACGCGACCCGCGGTAGGAGTGAGAATCCCTATCATCATATTGATAGAAGTGGTCTTACCGGCTCCATTGGGACCGAGAAAGCCGAATATCTCGCCTGCGCCTACATGAAGATCAAGGCTGTCAACGGCAAGCGTGTCGCCGAACCTCTTGGTAAGCCCGAGTGCATTGATCATCAAAGAATCCCTCCTGTTCGCAGCCACCTTCAAAATCACAGTGCCAAAAGGCATATCCCTATCAGAGGTCGTCAAGATCTAGAATTCGAATAGATCTTCATGGCCCCGTCTGCGTTCTTTTTTGCCATCTCAAACCCGTCTTCTGCCTTGACGACGCGAAGCATGAGGGAACAGCCACCCTCATACAATTATACATCACCTTCTCTAGCACGGCACATGGTAAGATGATATTTGGGAGCTTTAAAGTCATATTCGGCCCCGACATGCGGTACGCCTCGAAGCGCCTACCATTCAAGATCCGTGCAGCCATCTCCAAAATTGAACGTTCCAACACCACAGAAGCGGCAAGACCGGAAGTATTCGCTTATGATGGACGCAGCTAAGTGGCAGGCAAACGCCTTGATGGAATAGTTTGCAGGTGTACGTGGGCGAATCTAGAATAGGCAATATGCAACCCGGCTGTCTGACAAATCCTCAGGAGATACACGTGAAGGAGGATCAAGCCTATCTTCAATCCTCTAGGCTATCATCCATGATCCATCGCGCGCTCAGAAAATCCTGCGCTAGCGACGTTCGACAATCTGATCAAGATGAGCGAGGTGTTGGAATGTGATTGCCGGTGAACCTCTCGACGTTGTCCGAGCATTTGAGGACGCCTACAACGATCATGATGCGAAAACCATAAACTCTCTATACGCCCCGGACGCAAAATTCCAAGTCGAAGACATCATGGCCATAGAGGGCAAACCCGCCCTTCAAGGAAAGACTAATTACGATATCGAGCTGCATACTCACATGCACATTAATCCTGTCTCTGTAGAGGAAAACAGGCTGCGCGCCCGAGTAATGGCGTCTAATGAATGGCTCCTCGAAACAGGAATCGGGACAGCCCAGTATGAGGCGGAGTTCGAGGTGGCTGACGGTATGATCAAGTCGATCATAGCCAGACCCGTTCCTCAGACTAAGGCCGCAATCGGGCGCGTTCTGAACGACTTCATCGAGTGGGCAATGACGGAGCGGCCCTGTGAGGCGGGCATTCTAATGCCAGATGGCAGAATCGTGTTCAATGCGCACAATGCCAGACTGGGGCTGATCATGCTCAAAGAATGGAAGGCAAAGCGCGATTGAGCCCCACACGCATGATGGTGGTGCATGATGATCGACTATTACGCTATTCTCGGCGTTTCTCAACACGCCGGTGAAGAACTGATAAGGGCGGCCTTTCGCGAGAAAGCTAGGCTGTGGCATCCCGACGTGTGCCACAGCCCTGAGGCGCACGAACGCTTTTTAGTTATTTCCCGGGCATACAGCACACTTATCGACCCCACCCGTCGCGCCCAGTACGATAGGGATCTTGCGCGCGCTGATAAAACGCGGATTCGGTCGGGCTTCTCATGTTCTGCGTCCACATCTGCCAGGTTTAGTCACAAGCTTTTGGTAGGACTCGCAGGCGTGCTGTTGATAATCGCCTCAGCCCTCGCAATTGCAGGGACCGCGATCCCCCTTGCCCTGCCACCGCTGATACCCCTTCTTGTATGGCTTCTGCACCAGTCGAAGCTGATCGGGTTACAAGTCATCGTCACATACACCATTCTCGCCAGTTGTCTGCTTCTCGGCCTCTTACTGCTGGGGTTAGGCCTCGCCTATCTTTCGGCATGAACGCGTAAAAGGACGAGGCCGAGCCCACAAAGATGCTCTTTGCCATCTTAAGGCTCGGCCATTGTATCATGGCGGAGGGCGGAGATAAACTCCGATCTTTTGCGAGCTTTAGACCTTACATAGCCTCTGAAATCGCTTTAGCCTGCATGAAAA
>ERZ795046.1468-NODE-1468-length-23966-cov-13.782652_pt1 | contig 23966 bp, 19 predicted proteins | sample MGYA00375130_ERZ795046 | MGnify/ENA primary metagenome ERZ795046 (study PRJEB30175, sample SAMN05720202) | activated sludge metagenome | isolation source: anaerobic digester from wastewater treatment plant | place: Japan | collected 2015-05-15 ...
AATCAAAGAAATGGTGTCAAGACCTTTTCTTCACAATTACTGTTTTCCAAGTGAAGTAAGGGCAAACCTTGTGGAAAAAATCGCTCAACTTGCGCCTGAACCATTGAAGAAGGTCTTTCTTCTGACAACCGGTTCAGAAACGATAGAATGTGCAATAAAACTCTGTAGGACTGCTGGCAGAAAAATCAGTCCGGAAAAAAAAGTTATTGTGTCTTTTGAACATGCATTTCATGGAAGAACCCTTGGTTCCCAGATGGTAGGTGGTATTCCTTCTCTTAAAGAGTGGATTGGTAACCTTGACCCTGATATGGTGCAGGTACCGTTTCCAGGAGACCCAAGGCAACAGGACAGAAGTTTTGATGTTTTCATTAATACTTTGAAGGATAAGGGAGTGAATTTTGATAATATCTGTGGTGTGATTTCTGAAACATACCAGGGTGGAAGCGCAGCATTTCTTCCTGTTGAATATGCTCAAAAATTGAGAGAATTCTGCGACCAGCACCAGGCGTTTCTGGTGTTTGATGAGATTCAGGCAGGATTTGGAAGAACAGGGAAACTGTGGGGTTTTCAACATTATGGGGTACTTCCTGATATTTTTACACTCGGGAAAGGAATATCAAGCGGACTTCCAATTGCAGCCGTTGTTGGAAGGCCTGAAATTATGGATTTGTATGACCCAGGAACAATGACAAGTACCCATACAGGAAATCCGGTGTGTTCTGCTTCTGCTATAGCAAACATTGACTATATCATTGAGAAAAAATTGCCAGATCATGCTGAAAAAATGGGGAAAATTTTTGAAAAAGAACTTAACAGAATTAAGGAAAAATATCCTGCTGTAGGTTTTGTTTGCGGGAAAGGACTTGTCTGGGCACTGAGTATTGTGAAACCAGCAACAATAGAGCCGGATGGTGACACTGCATTTGAAATCGTGAAAAAGTGTGTTGAAAAAGGGCTGCTACTTTTTGCTCCTGTGGGATTTGGTGGCGCTTCGTTGAAAATTGCGCCGCCACTGATTATTAAAAGGGATGCGATTATTGAAGGCTGCTCAGTGATAGAAGAAGCAATTGCTGAAACCTGCCAGTGATTCAGTATTTGCCGGGAGAATATAATGATAAAGTGTGCAGTGATTGGCGCTGGAAGATATGGTACCAATATTATCCATGCATTCAGGCAACTTGAACAACAGGGCATCGCAAAGCTTGTTTCAATCTGCGATACGAATTTCGATGTATTAAACAGCCAATGTAAAAAATACAATGTAAAGGGTTATCTGGATTATAAAGAAATGTTTGAGAAAGAAAAAATTGATGCGGTTGCGATTGCCACGCCAGATCATCTTCACAGAGACATTGCTGTTTATGCATTAAACTCAGGTAAACACATTCTTGTTGAAAAACCAATGGATGTGACTGTTGAGGGTTGCCTTGAAATGATAAAAGCAGCAGAAAAAAACAATGTTTTGATTCAGGTTGATTTTCATAAGAGATACGACCCATATCATCAGCAATTGTGTAAAGATGTCAGGTCAGGAAAATTTGGAACAATAGAATATGGTTATGTTCACATGGAAGATAGAATTGAGGTGCCAGCAGTGTGGTTTTCTTCATGGGCGCAATTCTCTTCTCCTGTTTGGTTTCTGGGAGTGCATTTTATTGATTTGGTAAGGTGGTGTTTGCAATCAAACGGAAAATATGTATTTGCCACAGGTAGCCGCATGAAACTTACAAAGATGGGAATTGACACGTATGATTCAATATCCGCTAAAGTTGTATTTGAAAATGGAGTTTCTGTGACCTTTGACACCTGCTGGATATTACCTGAAAAATTTGAGGCGATAGTGAATCAATCCATCAGATTTGTTGGCACAGAAGGTATTATTGAGTGTGATACGCAGGACAGGGGAACAAGGTTGTGCAGTACAAAAAATGGGATGGAAACATATAATCTTGGATTTATTCTTGAAACACAGGATCGATATGGAAATACTGTATATAAGGGCTATGGAATTGAAAGTATTGCGGATTTTGTGTATAATATACAGCACCTGAAAAATGGTGGAAGTTTTGAGAATTTGAAGAAATACGCAATCAGCGCGTTCGCAGAGGATGGACTGGAAGCAACCAGAATCGCCACTGCGATACATAGAAGTCTTGATACAAAAGAAATTGTTCATATATAAGGAGAAAAAATATGGCAACCAGAATTCGTCTCGTCAGAAAAGGTAAAAGAAACAGACCCTATTATAATGTGATTGTGGTTAGCGATGAGAAGGATGGCAGGGGAGATGTCATAGAGATTATTGGTTACTATGACCCTCTCATGGAACCTCCTGTGTTTGAGGTAAAAGATGCCAGAGTCATTCACTGGCTCAAACTTGGAGCACAACCATCTGATACAGTAAAAAGTTTCATTAAAAAACGGGGTCTTCTTAATCAATTGAATGCGGATTGACATCATTACAATTTTCCCTGAAATTTTCAGCCCTCTGGAAGCAAGCATTATAAAAAGGGCTCAGGATAAAGGGATATTGAAAATTTGTATTTGGAACCTCAGGGATTTTTCACGCAACAAACATAAGAAGGTTGATGATGCTGCATATGGTGGAGGCAAGGGAATGGTGCTTGCGTGCGAGCCAATTTTCCTTGCAGTGGAAGAGATTAAAAAACATAATCCAGAATCTTTGACAATTTTGACCTGTCCGCAGGGAGAAATATTTAACCAGCAGAAGGCAAAAGAACTTTCAAAGACAAAGGGTTTGATTATTATCTGCGGGCATTACGAAGGTGTGGACGAAAGGGTTCGCACCATCGTTGACTGCGAGATTTCTATTGGAGATTATGTTCTCACAGGTGGAGAATTGCCAGCAATGGTGATTGTTGATTGCATTGCAAGATTATTGCCAGGAGTATTGCCAGAAGAAGCCACGATTTATGATTCATTTTTTGATTGTCTTGTTGACTGGCCTTGTTATACCAGGCCTGAGGAATTCAGAGGGTTGAAAGTTCCTGATATTTTGCTTTCAGGGGATCATGAAAAAATTGCAAAGTGGCGTTTAAATCAGGCAATTGAAAGAACAAAACAAAAAAGACCTGATCTTTACGAAAAGTTTATAAAAGAAAAAGGGGGACCCCATGCATCCAAAAGTCGCAGCTCTTGAATCTGAAATAAAACCAAAAAAGGAAATTCCTGAATTTTTTCCAGGGGATGAACTGGAAGTTCACATCAGGGTTCAGGAAGGTGAAAAGGTTCGCACCCAGGTGTTTACAGGTGTCTGTATCGCAAGAAAAGGTGCAGGATTAAGGGAGACATTTACGGTTCGTAAAATTTCCTATGGTGAAGGAGTTGAAAGGATTTTTCCCATTTATTCACCAAATGTTGTCAAGATTAAACTTGTGAAATCGAGAAAAGACAATCGTTTTGCACCAAGAGCAAAGATGTACTACCTCAGGAAGAAAAAACGTTGATAATGAAAAGCGCCAGAGAAAAGGGATTTGAAGGCGAACAACTGGCAGCAAAATTTCTGAAAGCAAACGGATACAGAATTTTAGAGAAAAATTACAGAACAAAATCAGGCGAAATAGATATCATAGCCAGGAAGAACAAAAGCATTGTATTTATTGAGGTAAAAACAAGAACCACTGATAATTTTGGCACTCCTGTGGAAGCAGTTGATAGAAGGAAACTTGCAAAGCTCGAAATTGTTGCCAGCCAGTATATCCAGAAGAAAAAGATTGAAGAACCTGCTTATAGATTTGAGGTTGTCTCGATAACAAAAATCAATGATGCCTGGCAGTGTGAGATAATTCCGGTGGATTGATGCTTGCAAAAATTCAATCAGTTGCTGTATGGGGGATTGAAGGATACCCTGTAAGCGTTGAGATTGACATTTCAAAAGGCATGCCATCAGTGGCAATCGTGGGTCTTCCAGACCAGGCAGTGAAAGAAAGTAGAGACAGAATCAAACCAGCCATCAAAAATTCAGGATTTGAATTTCCCCAATCAAAAATCACAATCAATCTTGCTCCTGCTGATTTAAAAAAAGAAGGTTCATGTTTTGACCTTCCTGTGGCTCTTGGCATTCTTGCCGCAAGGCAGATGATACCTGCTGATGTGGCATCCAGATTTCATTTTATTGGAGAACTTGCCCTTGATGGTTCTGTCAGGCCTGTCAGTGGTGTTTTACCAATGGCAATGAGCGTGAAACAATCTGGCGGAAAGTTTGTTGTTCCAAAGGCTAATGCCACTGAAGCATCTGTTGTAGGGATTGAGGTGTATGGGATTGAAAGTTTGAAGGAGTGTGTTGAGTTTCTCACCGGGAAAAAAGAGATTTTACCTTACAATGTTGACTGGGACGAAATTCTATCTATTCAGAATAAGTATGATATTGACTTTAAGGAAGTGAAAGGACAAACCCTTGCAAGAAGGGCAATTGAGGTAGCTGTGGCAGGAGCGCACAACCTGTTGATGATTGGACCACCAGGATCTGGAAAAAGCATGATTGCACGAAGGGTACCGACAATATTTCCGCCTCTGACGATTGAAGAAGCGATTGAAATTACAAAAATTCATAGTGTTGCTGGAATACTTGATGAAGGTATCGTTTCGACAAGGCCTTTCAGGCAACCCCATCATACGGTTTCTGATATTGCTCTGATCGGTGGTGGAACAATTCCAAAACCAGGAGAAATTTCCCTTGCTCACAATGGGGTACTTTTTCTTGATGAACTTCCAGAATTTCACAGGGATGTTCTTGAGTCCCTTCGTCAGCCGCTTGAAGATGGAAAGGTTTCTGTTTCACGCGCCAGAGGAAGGATTGAGTTCCCGTCACGATTTTTTCTTATTGCTGCGATGAATCCATGTCCCTGTGGTTACTATGGAGACAGTCGAAGACCATGTCGTTGTACAGTACCACAGATTATCAAATACAGGAAAAAGATATCAGGACCATTGCTTGACAGAATAGACATTCAAATAGAAGTATCAGGACTTGGTTCAAAGCAACTGGTTTCTGACAGTGTTTCAGAACATTCAGAAAGTATCAGAAAAAGAATTACCAGATGCAGAAAAATTCAACAAGAACGGTTTGCCGGTACTGGTATTTTCTGCAACGCTCATATGAATACAAAGCAAATTAAACAGTTTTGTGTTCTTGATGATGAATGTAAAAAATTTCTGGAAAATGCGCTGGAAAAAATGAATCTATCTGCGCGGGGTTATGACAAGGTTGTGAAGGTTGCAAGAACAATAGCTGACCTTGAAGAATCCGAAAAAATTTCACTAAGCCATATAGCAGAGGCACTGCAATATAGAAGTTTTGACAGGGAACTTTGGTAGGAGGAATTATGGATAAAAAAATAAAGCCAGGGGACATTGTGCTGGAACTTCCTCCAGTTGGTGAAAATGCGAGAAATAGTGAAGGCACATTCATCACATTGAAGTCAGGAAGAATTGTTTTTGCCTGGTCAAAATTTTTTGGTTCTCATTCTGATTTTGGTGAGGCAGTGATTGCTGCAAAATATTCAGATGATGATGGCAGGACGTGGTCAAAAGATGACAGAATTTTGATAGAAAAAGAAGGTACGACCAATGTGATGAGTCCGTCGTTTTTAAGATTGCAGGATGGAAGAATTGCACTGGTGTATCTGCGAAAGGACGGGAAAAAGTCCTGTATGCCATATTTCCGTACCAGCGATGATGAGCTGAAAACTCTTTCTGAACCAGTTTCAATTGCCCACGAACCCGGGTATTATGTCGTAAACAATGACCGCATGATACAGATAAAGTGCGGTCGTATTATTGTTCCTGCTGCTCTGCACAGATATCGCGGTCCATCAGTTCTTATGCCAGGAGAAGAACCAAAAACTTTCCTCGCTTCACCTGGAATTATCCTGTTTTTCCTGAGTGATAATAACGGAAGGCAATGGGTGGAGTCCCTGACAAATTATTATAAGTGCTTTCCTTCAGGGCATGGACTTCAGGAACCAGGAGTGATTGAACTGAAAACCGGAAGATTGTGGTCATGGACAAGACCTGGAACAGAAGGAAGACAGTGGTCATCATTCAGCGATGACATGGGACAAACATGGACAGAGCCAGAACCATCTCAATTCGTTTCTCCATGCAGTCCCATGCAGGTGAAAAGAATACCAAAAACAGGTCATCTTCTTGCTGTGTGGAATGACCATTCAGGAATTTTTAAGACAGAAAAACCGCAACCTGTTTCCTGGGGAAGAACTCCGCTTGTTTGCGCAATCAGCGAAGATGAAGGAAGTACATGGAAACATCACAAACTTCTTGAAGATTCACCTGAACACGGATTCTGCTATCCTGCCATTTACTTTACAGAAGAATCTGTTTTGATTTCCTACAATGCAGGTGGCATAACCAGTCAAATTCCTCTTGATACGCAGAGGATACGAAGAATTAGGATTGCTGATTTGTATGACTGAAAAAGTTTTTATTGGTACAAGCGGCTGGAATTACAAAATGTGGCAGGGAGTTTTCTATCCTGAAAAATTGGCTTCAAAAGATTATCTGAATTATTATTCAAAATTTTTTAATACTGTTGAAATTAACTCATCCTTTTATCATTTTCCCAGAGAAACAAGTTATAAAAACTGGTACAACCGTACCATGGCAGGATTTGTTTTTTCTGTGAAAGTTCATCGAAGCATCACGCATATTAAAAGATTTGTTGATGTGGAAGAAGAATGGAAAACATTTGTTAAGGGAGTGAAAATTTTAAAAGAAAAACTCAGTGTTATTCTTTTTCAATTTCCTTCAAGTTTCAGGTGTAACGAAGAAAACTTGAAAAGAATTGAAAAATTTCTTGATCAGGTGTCAGGCAATGAAACAAAGTTAAGATTTGCTTTTGAATTTAGACACATTTCCTGGGATAATGAGGAAATTTCAAACCTGTTAAAATCTCATAATGCTGGATGGGTTATTGCTAATTCTTCAAAGTATCCTGAAATGGAAAAAATTACGTCTGATTTTGTCTATATAAGAATGCATGGACCAGAACAATTATTTGCTTCAGAATATTCAACAGCGCAGTTAAGAGACCTCGCATCTAAAGTTAAAATATGGAAAAAGGAAATGGATGTTTTTGTGTATTTCAACAATGATTTTTATGGATATGCTGTGAAAAATGCAATGAAACTTGTTAAATTGTGCCAGGAGGCAAAATGAAAAAGTTAAGCATGTTTATTTTCATGTGTGTTTTGATTGCTTCAGGATATTGTGGAACAGGATACGTTCGTATCGTGTATAAGGGACTTGATAATACCCACATTCAGGTTTACTACGATTCCTCTTCTGAATGCACTGTCAAACTTGTTTGTAATGGAGAAATTCTTTTTTCAAGGGCATTGCAACCTAATGTTTCTATCTCAGAGAAAATCCATCACACAGGCCTTTCAAATGATACATACACATACAACCTTTATGAACAATACCCTGGCCAGCAAGATATCCTGGTTTCTTCTGCGGCTGTTTCCATTGATGGTGAAGTAAATGGAACACTTTTGTTTGATGAAACCTTAGATAGCCCTGCAAGAATTGGCAATGTAATAGTGCCAGCAGGAAAAACACTGAACATCAATGCTGATATCACTTATGGTGAGATAGATGCATACGGTAACATCATTTTAACAAGCGGAATAACTGTCAATGGCACTGGAATTAACTTTTATAGCCAGGCAGTGTCAATTACTGATATTAAAGGAACAGGAGGTTTTGAATTTGGTGCACAGGCGTCTGGGTCAAGTGTTGAAAATTGCGAATTGTCCAGCATTCGCGTCAGTCCAAATACATCAATTACAGTTAAAAAGTCAAAAGTTGGGTGGATTTATACCTCTGAATCTTCTACCTTAGATGTAGAAGATTCAGAAATTTCTTCAGGCATTGGTGTGGCAGAAAACGCATCAGTAGAACTGAATAACTGCATTATTACTACTGTTGGTCTTGACAATTCTCAGAACTTCAAAGCCAATAATACATGTTTTTTGTATGTTTGGATAAGAGGTGGCAGTCCTGAATTCAGTAGATGTGAGTTTTTAGGAGAAGTGCGTTTCAGCGGAAGAAATACATCAAGATTTGAAGGTTGTATCTTCGGCAATAGTGTACTTTTTACAGATTCTGAAACCGGAAATAACTCAAAATGGTCAGATAGTTCTTCAGAACAACCAATTTTTTCCAACAGTAGTTTTGTGGGAAGGTACGGCCCTTATTTTGAAGGTACAACCCCTTATGCCCCTATTGACCTTGGTATCAATTATTATGGGGATAGAGCACCAGACACTGATTGGTTTTCTATTCCCATTGAACATAATGAACTACCATATTATCCCCAGGGAGGAAAATTTCTGAAAAGAGGAGTCCCTGTTAATAAAAAACACTTTAAAATTGAAAAATGGAATGAGTCAGGTTCTGGTTTAAAGTGTGATAAAGCCCTTCCGGATATCTGGATTAATGATTATGTTGTTGGCCAGAATACAATACCATGGCCAAATTATATGAATACATCAAGGCAAAGTATTTTGCTTAAAGGCAGACAGACACTTCTTTCCCTTGATATCGCAACAAATCATGATAATGTTTCAGGAGTAACATTTAAAGTACTTTTTGATGGCCAGGAGATATCTCCCATAAACTCTATTGTATTAAGTAGAGGTATTCCAGACAATAAAAATAAAATTTTCTATGGCGAGACAACATTAAATTTTATTCTTCCGCCGACGGATAAAGATGTGGTATTGTTTGAAGTTAGGATGGATACAACAAATATCGTTGGATTTGATGATGTAGAAGGGAAAGGAGAAAGTTATTTATATTCAAGAGCACTTGAGTTTTCACCTTCCTATGCAAGACAGTTAAATATACTTGTCCAGCCAGTTCAATTATTTATTACAGGATACACCCCAAGAGTACCAAATGCTTCATCTGTTGCAAATGCGCTGAAAAATTTAATACCTGCAATGCTACCAATTGACAAAAAAGACCTTCATATCTGGACAGCACCTACTACAACCTTTTATGGTGGAGTATTGTCAATGTTCAGTACAACTGCTTTACTTAATAGAATAGCCAATTCTCTTGCCTTGACACAGGGTTTTGTAAATACAACAGCAGCCGTTGGCGACTGGCTTACAGGAAAAGGAACAGCAAAAATTGATTTCATTGTGGCTGTGATGCCGAAAGGAAGTATGGGAGAAGATGTAACAGGAGTGAATCTGCCGTTGAGAAGAGGAATAATATTTGTTGATGAAAGTGCCCCTGATGCTGCACTACATGAAATGGGTCATGCCATAGGTTTGTACACAAGTAAAGAACAATATGACCAGTTCCCACCTGCAGGACTTCCAGTTGAGGGACTGACTGCTTTTGTTAATGATGCCAGTTCTTCAATAACAGGTTTCAGGGGCAGGGTCTTGCATTTCCCAAGGGAGACAGATACCTGGTACGAAGAAAAGTACTGGTATGACATCATGGGTTCTTCTACAACTTCAATATGGCCAATATGGGGAACTCTTGGCGCATTCGGATACTCTTTTCGTCAAATCCTTGGAGATGAAAATAAAAGTGCAAAGTCTTTGGTGAAAGGAGTTCCTTCTGGCTATAAAAGAATTTTTGTTTCAGCGGAAACAATACGCTACGCCACTATTTATTACATGAAAGAAGGCAGTATCAATGCTTTTGAAATTACAGATTTGGCAACAGGTAAGGTAGATGTTCCTCTTCAATGGAGCGGGAATGGAAGAAATGATTATACAATAAAATGTTTTGATAAAGATGGAAACGAAATACTTTCCCAGGACTTTACAATAGTTTCTCCATATCCGAATTATTTAGGATATGGAAGCTGGCCAGAAGAAAGCACCTGGTGTGGAACTTTTGACATACCTGAAAATACTAGTTCAATAAGAATATATCCAAGACCTGGCTGGTGGAACAATTTCCAGAGCACACCAATTTTTGAAGTTAATGCGTTTGATTATGAGCCAATAAAAATCACAGGGCTTTTACCAGGCCAGCAACTTGGTGAAAGTGTTGAGATAAAATGGACACAGGACAATACAAAGCAATTTTCAAATCTCCAGTATTTAGTTATGTATAGCGTAGATGGGGGTAGTAGCTGGCTGCCTGTGGGACTGCCGGTAGAAGGAAACAAAATTTCCTTACCAACTGACTTTCTAACACCATCAGACGACATAGTATTCAAAGTAATAGGAAGTAATGGATTAGGTAAAGTAGAAGCAGAGGTAGGAGGACTGAAGATAGAAAATAGACCACCGAAAGCGATAATAATAACACCAAAAGATGGTTGGGTAGGTGAGATAGGTACAAAATGGATATTAGATGGATATGGAGAGGATATAGAGGATGGGATAATAACAGAAGGGATATGGGAGATAGATGGAGATAGAGTAGATACAAAAGAAGTGATATTAAGTCAAGGAATTCACACAATCACATTTAAAGTAGTAGATAGTGCTGGATTAGAAGGAAGTGAGAGTATCAATGTGGAAGTAAAAGAGATGGAAAACATAGACATCGGGCTTAATGAAGACAGTTTACAGTTATTCATTGAAGGGAAAGATCCATTAAACACATCGCCGATAGTATACTTAAAAGAAAATGGAGTACACAGGGCGATGTTAACGATACAGAATCCAGGGATAGATACGATTTTTACAGCAGCGCTTTATTTAAAAAAGCCAGGAGAGCAAGAGCAATTGTTGACAGAAAAGACCTTTACACCAGGGCCATTTGAAGAGGTAGTAATCAGTGAGACATTTATAGTGACAGAGCCAGGGCAGTATCAGATACGTGGAGAGATAAAAGACATTGTACCCCAAGATACAAATGCAGAAAACAATGAAAGCATATGGATATATAGTACAAAACCCAATACTCCAGTGATAGGAGTAAGTCCAGATACACTTGATTATGGAAGTACAAGGGGAAGGAAAGAGGGATTTATACTGGTGAAAAACTATGGAAATGCAGATTTAACAGTTAGTTCAATAACAATAACAGGAACAGATGCAGTAGATTTCAAAGTAGAGGCAGAATCTCCGATAATCTTACCAGCAGACAATCTAACCTTAATCCCAGTATATTTTGTTCCCAAGACAAAAGGTATAAAAGAGAGTGTATTAAAAGTAGTTTCAAATGATAGTGAAAATCCAGAGGTAGAGATAATTTTAAAAGGAGAGTGCACATGGATAGCAGGAGATATACAGGGAGATAATGTAATAGACATTTCAGATATAATACTGTGTCTGCGACAGGCGATATTGATAGATGAACAGGATATAGAAGCAGCAGATATGAATGACGATGGACTGATAGATATTTCTGATGTGATACTGATTTTGAGAAAGGCGATAGGGCTGGAATGAAATTATCAAAAGAAAAGTGCAGAAGTTGACAAAAAACACATACAGTTGTATAAATTGTATGTGAATAACAGAAAGGTTGTCATTAAATCAAAATCTGTCTGTTTTTATCATACTCCACATCTGCGTATTCAGGAGCTTTCCCAAACGATGGTAATGTCACAAAAGTTATGGAATTCAGTGTATCATCCCTTATCACAATTTCCTTCCATAAGGAAAAAGGGTCAGGGAGAGGACAAATAGAATAATTGATAATTGACAAAGTCATTGGTAGAACGTTCCGCTTAAAAGGGAGGGAAAATGAAAATAGTTTTTCTCTTTCTGGGTCTGCTGGTAGCCTTTTGTGCCCCACTTTTCCCCTGGTCGTACAATATTTCATCTCCAACAGTAATTTGCGATAGAGAAGAATCTCAAAACCAGCTCCAGTTAATCAAGACCAATGACGGTAATTTCATTATTTTATGGGTTGACGAAAGAAGGGGCATTGTGCCTGGTTTTTCGTGGAAATTCAGAGATATTTACGGACAAAAGATCAATTCTTCTGGCGAGATTCAATGGCAGGAAGATGGAATACCAATTGTTGAAGGTTATGGAGAAGGCGTAGTATTTGAAAGACAATGCGATGTCAGGGTGGCTTCTGACGGAGACAATGGTGCTATTTTTTCCTGGACAGATGCTTCTGGTGGAAATATCCAGGGCAATAATGTACGGATAAATAGGATTGATGAGGATGGAAACAAACTCTGGGGACCAGGAGGTATGCTACTTCAAAATGGAGACAGTGGTGGAAATGAGTCAATAAGTTCTGATGGACAGGGAGGGGTTTTTGCGGTCTGGAATTATGGAGGTTACAGATTATGGTATCCAAGGGCTAAAGCCAGTCACATAGGTGGGAATGGTAATGTGATTGCCACCATGGACTCAATTTCTTCAAAAGGTGGGGATGATGGAGAAGGTTCTGCTATTGCAGGTCCTGTGGTGAAAATGAGTTCGTCAGGAACATCCTTGCTGGGTTGGGAAGATAGTCGTGATGGATCTTACTATGGGTGGAGGTCGTTAAGGGTGCAGAAATTTTCAGAAGGACCAGAGTGGACTCTTGGCGGAGTTAGGGTATCCCTGCCAAATAACAACATAGACAATATCGTCAGTTATTGCGATATCGTTAGTGATGGTTCAGGTGGATTGATAGCATTCTGGTCTGACAATAGAAATGGGAACAAGGACATTTTTGCTCAGAGAGTGGATTCTTCAGGAAATATAGTCTGGCAGGAAGGAGGGATTCCTACTTGCACGGCGCAAGGAGAACAAGGTAATCTGCAGGCAGTGTCAGATAATTCCAATGGTGCTATTGTTGTTTGGGTGGATACGAGAAGTGGCACAAGCCAGATTTATGCCCAACGTATCAGTCAGGATGGAACCATACTCTGGCAGGAAAACGGTGTTTTGATTGGAAATGGAACAACTCCTCTGATTATAAACTCTCTAAATGGGAACTATTTTATTTTCTGGAAAAAGTCGGATAAAATCTATGCGCAAAAAATTGGCAATGACGGTGTTGGGTGGTGGCAGGATGGGGGAGTACAGGTTAGTGATTCAAATTTTGATGAATTAAAAGCAGCTTCTGATGTGGATGGTGCAGTGGTTATCTGGACAAACGGGAATATATACGCACAGAAATTGTTTAACAACGGGACAGTCGATATCAATTCACCATTGACAATAACTACTGGTAAAGACCTGCCTACTGGTGCCCTGGAAAAAAATTATAATACAAGGATTGGTGCTATTGGAGGAAATGGTAATAGGTACACCTGGCAGATAATAGAAGGAAAACTACCTCAGGGACTCTCCTTTGATGAGAGCACAGGGCTTATATCAGGAACACCCATTCAATTAGGTATGTTTAATTTTACTGTTTCTGCTTCGGATGGGACATCAACTGACACACAGCAACTTAGATTGTTTATCCAGATTGATACAGGTATGGAGATTTTTTATGATTATGATTGGCCTGCGATTGCAAAAGGGTCAAGTTACCTGCTGGTAACAAGACAGTCAACAAGTGTGTGGACTCCCTCATACCTCTATTGTCAGTTTCTTGACAACAATGGCTACAAAATTGGTAGCAAATTCACTGTTTACGAGAATGACTGGGTTGACCAGGCGGATGTTGCATATAATCCTGTAAATGATAAGTACCTTATTGTTTTTATGGGTGGCGAGTATATTCCCAATAATCCTAATTATCATCTGTATGGTATTTTTATTGATGGAAGTACTCACCAATCAGGGTCTCCTTTTATTATTAAAACTGAACCCTATAGAAATCCGTCAGTCAGGGTTAATTCTTCAAATGGTGATTATCTCATTGTAGCCAATGAGGACAAAGGTGGTGGGAAATGGATTGGCATTATACTTGATAAAGATGGAAATTTCAAGGCCCAATTCGATATAGGACAAGAAGACCAATGGCCCCAGAGTTGTTCCATTGCTTACAACCCATCGGAAAATAATTTTCTGGTAACTTACACTTATTTAACAATGAAGTATGTCTGGGGCAGGATAGTTGCCAGCGATGGAGGTCTGGGTAGTGAAAGAACATTAGCCACTTCTCCAAACAACAATGCTCTTGCCAATTGTAGGGTCACTTATAATGCTAATGTTAATAAATTTGTTCTTGCATATAGCCTTTCTTATCCATCAAGCGTATTTGCAAGATGCATAAATTCAAATGGTGAGCCATCAGGAGGTGCCTTCTATATCTCAAAAACCCTCTTACAGGAAGCATGGGCGGCGAATGTGGCTGTGTCTCTCTCAGGTAAAACTTGTGTCTTCTGGACAAGCAGTGCGGATGAATATGGTAACTATGATTCAAACAATCAATATATCTATGTTCAGAGAATAACAGAATCAGGTCCTGAGTATGAAAAGGATGAGTTGATTACACCTTGCGCAGGATTAAAAAGAAATCCTGTGGCAGTAGTAGGCAATACAGACAATAACTTCCTTGTTATGTGGAAAACATGGGAAGGTAGTCGTTATAAGGTTTATGGTATTTTTTATAATTTACCACAAGCATCAGGAGACCTTAACTCTGATGATAAAGTTGATATTTCAGATGCAATACTGTGCCTACGACAGGCAATAGGGCTTGACCCACAGGATATAGAAGCAGCAGATATGAATGGAGATGACCAAGTAGATATAAGTGATGTGATACTGATATTGAGAAAGGCGATAGGACTGGAATGAAATTATCAAAAGAAAAGTGCAGAAGTTGACAAAAAACACATACAGTTGTATAAATTGTATGTGAATAACAGAAAGGTTGTCATTAAATCAAAATCTGTCTGTTTTTATCATACTCCACATCTGCGTATTCAGGAGCTTTCCCAAACGATGGTAATGCCAGAGAATTTATGGATTCAGATAGCCCCTTGCTTCAATTTTCTTGTATAAGGAAAGAGGGTAAAGGAGGGGTGGAAAGTGGGAGAGAGCAAATGGAGAGGAAAGACAGGGTAACTGATCAAATCTTCTGGCAGAAACCAAACAATAACTAGGAGGGAATATGAAGAAGATATTATGTTTAGTTGTTACTGGTTTGTTTTTGTGTGTTATAAGTGTTTTTGCTCAGGAAGGTTATTTGAGAATCACAAGCAATCCTGAATCTGCTTCTGTTGAAATTGCAGGAAAGAGCACTGGTAAGACGCCTGTCCTGACAGCATTAAAACCGGGGAAATATGTCTACAAGGTCAGTTTGAGTGGTTATGAACCAGTTTCAGGGACAGCAGAAGTTATTGAAAATGAGGTTACCATCGTTAATCTTAAGCTTGTGAAACAGGTTCAGAAGGCGCCTGCTGTCAAAAAGATTGAACCTGCAAAAGGAGGTCTGACAATTATCACTGACTGGCAGGACGTGACAATTTACCTCAATGGTCACAAAATTGACAGGACACCCCCTGTTACAATCAAGGATATTCCAGCAGGAATAAACAGGGTGATTCTTGTCAGTGGTGATTATGCTGATTCATTTCATATTCTTGTGCAACCGGGTAAGACAAGCGTATTGAAAAAGAACTTTGAAGAGGACAGAAAAAAATACGAAGCGCAGATGACAACTGTTGACACCACTATTGTTGAAACACCTGTTGAGGTGAAAAAAAGCATGCTTCCAGCAAAGGTAATTTTGCGACTCGGGACTACAGCGAGTACAGATTCAAAAAAACAGGATACAACAATTATTGGTGAAAGTGATGAAATAGAAGTAAGTTTTCAGTACAGGAAGGCCGGCTCAGATGAATGGAACACAAAAACCCTCCAATCTGGAACAAAGGCAGAAGATTCTTTTGAAACAGAAAAAGGGACCTATGAAATACAACTGGTTGCTATTCATTACAGGGTTCCAACAGGACTGTTGAATGTATTGCTGACAAAGAAAGAAAAAATCAGGGAATATAAAGAATCTATCAGAAAAGAGATTCTGCCAGCTGTTCAATACACCTATACAATTACTTATGATGGAAAGAATTTTGGCTATAAACTTGAAGAGGTAAAACTCAATACTCCGGTTAAGTAAACGGTGGTTTGTTCATGGGGGGTGATTATGAAGATTGTAAGGGAATTTAAGGAATTTGCGATGAGGGGGAATGTTGTTGATATGGCAATTGGCATTATCATAGGCGCGGCATTTGGGAAAATCGTTTCTTCGCTTGTGGCAGATGTTATTATGCCACCAATAGGGGTGATTCTTGGAGGGGTTGATTTTTCAAATCTCGCAATCACAATAAAGCACGCAACAGTGAATTCGCCAGCAGTGGTAATAGGATATGGCAGGTTTATACAGACCCTTGTTGATTTCATTATTATTGCTTTTGCCCTGTTTTTTGTGGTAAGGGCGATAAACTCTTTGAAGAAAAAGCAAGAAGAAGCGCCACAGGTACCGCCTGCTCCTTCAAAGGAAGAACAACTTCTTGCTGAAATCAGGGATTTACTCAAGACAAGAGTTTGAGTTTTTATCATTAGAAGGTATGATAAGAGTGATGAAAACGGTTTCAGGATTTTCCCTGGACAATATTTTAAAAAAAAGGGGGTTTTATGAAGGGAAGAATTGCAGTTTTGTTGATTGTGGTAAGTATGTTGCTTTTTGCAGGCATTTCTAAGGCACAGACAGTGTCGCCTGAAAAAATCCTTCCTCAGGATTTTTCGTGGTACGGCAAATCTGGAGCGCAGAGTCAACCTGTGTACGATGCAGAAAGAAATGGGTTCTGGTGGAATCCTGACAAAGCGCCTGAAAACATGGAAAATACTCAGTGGGGCAATAGAGGATATATATTTGTCGGACAGAAGAAGCCGAAGCCTGTTGATGAGGAAGAAGCAGAGGTGGTCAGTGTAAGAAAACCCAAACAAAAGACCATAACGGGTAACAAGTGGCGCATTTTTTGCGCTCCTGAAAAGGAAATCGTTTATGTGGACAGAATAGTTGAGAAAGTTGTAGAAAAACCAGTTGAAAAAATTGTGTATGTTGATAGGCCAGTCGAAAAAATCGTTGAAAAACCGGTGGAAAGGATTATAGAAAAAGTTATAGAAAAGCCGGTTGAAAAAATCGTTTACGTTGAAAAACCAGTTGAAAAGGTGGTTGAGAAACAGAAAACATTGTCACTTAACCTGAAAGATGTTTATTTTGCCTGGGACAGTTCCAAACTTTCTTCAGTGGCACTCAAAACATTGAAAGAAAACGCTGAAATTCTACGCGCAAATCCTGGCGTCAAAGTGTTGCTTATTGGTTCTGCATCTCCAGAGGGAGAAACAGAATACAATAAGAAACTTTCAGACCGTCGTGTGAAATCAGTTTTTGATTATCTGACAATCAAAGAGAAGATCAGCGACAGTCAGCTCAAAACAGAAGCAGAAGGAGAAATTGAAGTGTCAAAGGAATCCTGGCCCATCGCAAGAAGAGTGAAATTTGTTCTGATTGACTGATACACGGATTCTTGATAAAGACTGACAGGGATTTGCTGGACGGAGTTCGATTATTGATTTTTGCCATTTTGGATGAAAGAAAGAGGCAGGTTGTTGTTTTTCCCTGACCTGTCTTGTGTTGATATGTCATAAAAAACCGGGTATAGTTTGAGTACGGGAATACTGAATGATACTACTCTACCAGACGGTTAAAGAGTATTTGATTGAAAGAATAGAGAATAGCAAACCAGGAGATCTTCTACCTTCTGAAAATGAGTTATGTTAGTATTTCAATGTCAGCAGGATTACTGTCCAGAGAGCCATCAAAGATTTGTTGAAAGAAGCAGCGATCATAAGAAAAAAGGGTAAGGGTACATTTGTTGCGCCTTCGGTTTTGAACCACACCTCTACGGTAAAAACTATCAAGGTTGTTTTTCCGTCAGGGTGTAACCGAAGTTGATTTTCTCTTTTTGATGAGGGGATGAATTGATCAGTTTCAGTATGGTCAATGGAGGAAAGAGATTTTTATATGATAGAAGAATCTTCATTGAAGGGCATCCCTTTAATTGTTATCAACAGGGTTATGAGAAATTCTTTCATTAACATTTTGGATACTGTTCTGAAAAACTTGAAAAAGGATAAAGGATTTATAATAGTTTTTCCTGGAATTCTTGATTCTCATGTCCATTTTAACAACATTGAAAAAATAAAAGAGACAAAGGATTTTTTCACATCCTGCAATATTGAGAGATTCTGTATTGTTAGTCCTGCCAGTTTATCAGGCATCAATTCAAATTCACAGGCACTCTGTTTTAAGGCGACATATCCTTCTGAAACATACATCATGGGAGGGCTTGATTATTCAGGCATAACACGTTATTCAAAGAATGAAATGAGAAAAAATCTTAAACAGCAATTGATAAGAATGCTGGCGATTGGATTTGATGGCGTGAAAATACTTGAGACAAAACCAAATTTTTTCAGGCAGATGCCATTTAAAATTGATGAGCCAGAATATGAGAAGTTTTTTGAGACAGTTGAAGAGGAAAGAGTTCCTATTGTATGGCATGTGGTTGACCCGCCTGAATTCTGGGACCGAAAAAAAATACATCCTGTTGCTTTGAAAAGGGGCTGGGGGTATTTTTCCAAAGGGTATCCTTCGTATGATGAAATCAGACAGAGGGTACATCGTGTTCTTTCAAAATTTTCGAATTTAAAGATAATTTTTGCACATTTTTACTTTCTTTCTCAAAATCTTGATGAGGCAGTAGAGGTGCTTGAAAAATTTATGTCGGTAAATTTTGACATTACACCAGGCGCTGAAATGTATGTGAATTTTTCTTCCATGCCAGATGAAGCAAGAAAGTTTTTTATTAAATATCAGGACAGAATTGTGTTTGGAACAGACATAAGTGTCGGCAGACAATTTGATAGAAAAGGCGCAGGAGAAAAGATAGCGTTTATGAGAAAATTTCTTGAAACAGACGATGAATTTTACATGCCAGAAGGTGATATCAATTTTCTTTCAGAGACAGATAGAATTATAAGAGGAATAAAATTGCCAGTGTCTGTTCTTGAGAAAATTTACGAAAAGAATTTTCATCGTATCGTGGGGAAAAAACCAGCACCCATTGATATGGAAAAAGCGTTACAGGAGTGCGATAGAATTGGTGATATCCTTGCCAGGCAATTTAATGTCAGGGAAAATCAAAATTCTGGATACATGGCACAAAAGTACCTTGAAAAAATCAGGAGAAAAAGATGAACTGGAAAATAGAACTCATTACAGCCATGATTCTGATGTGCAGCGTGTTGTCAACATTTGAATTGAAGGCGCAGGGACTGGCTGTTGGCAGGCACTTTATTTTTCAAACAAATGGTGGCGAAACTTATGTGATGCCACCTTACAAAGGGGCAACATTCAGGGTGATACCTGTTGAAGATGGTATTACAAAAATTCAGGTGAAATATCTCAGCGATAACCCAAAAGAAAACAGAGGTCCTTTTTCTTTTGCAATTGACCGGAAAAATCTGTACTGGGAAAGCGGTCTGGATGGCGGTCTTTTTTTCCCTTCGTTTCTCAATCACACGGTTGAGGTGAAAAGTGACAAAAACATTATGATTTTTCTGAATTTTGGTGGGCATTATCTAAGGAATCCTCATGGAGGGTATGCTGTACCGAGTGTTGATGGTTCAGGAAAAATATTTTATGCCTGGCTCGTCACTTCTGAGGACCCACAAACAAAAAAGCCCCAGGATAATGCATGTGTGAGGATTATTGCTCCTGAACCAGACACTGTCGTAACAATTAAGGGAATAGAAGACAAAAGAGCGTTTGGAAAACTGGCTGAGAAAGAAGAAACAAGGATTGAGTTGAAGGATAAGAAATTTATTGAAATCAATTATGGGAATGCATGGGGATTTAGAGAAATAACATCCACAAAACCAATTTTTGTTTATGTTACACCATCTTCTCTTAACAATTTTACGATGTTGCATCCAACCTATGAATCCGGAAAGGAAAAATACACTGGAAAAGAATTTTATGGGGGAATAAATCCATATCCAAACAATAATTTTTATCCCTGCATCGTCATAACATGCATTGACGACAGCGCAGATGTTTATCTGGAAGAAATGGACGACGATGGTGTGGTCGTGAAAAAAACACAGGCATCAAAAACCCTGAAGCAGGGAGAAGAGTACATTTTCTATCTTGCGTCAGGGGTTCCATGGTACCACATTGTTTCAACAGGCGATATATGCGCCTACACTTCACGAGCAATGCTGAATGGGAATGCGTACACAAGGGATACTCTGTTTTTGCCTGATGTCAATGGTGTATTCTGCGGAACTGACTTCATTGCAAACATTGGAATGGAAACTCTTGTATATTCTTCAAAACCAGATTGTGAGTTAACTGTATACAGTTTTGATGGACAATTCGCGCCTTTCAAAATGCAACTTGAAAAGGGATATTCACTGCTTGGATGTCCGAGGGTTTATGGCGAAAAACAGTATCTTATTTCATTTTCAAGTCCGGGTCTTGTCCAGTTCAATTCTGCATACTCCATGAGTTATGCGATGCCTGTTGATGGTCCTGTGGCATCAGTGTATCTTGGTTCTGAAAAAGTAAAAAGGGTTCAGGCGCCTGCACAGAATAGACCTGTGGTTGTGAAAAAGGTGGATAACGAATATACAGGTCTTTCAGTTGAGCAAAAAATTTCAAGGTTTAAAAATGAATACCTGATGAAGAAAAAACCAGTAAAAATTGTTGGATTTGGAGATTCTGTGACACAGAGCGCAAGGGTAAGTGGCGCTGAAACATTTTATCAGATATTTACAAAACAATTGAAAGAAAAATACGGATATGACAGTATTACTGCAGTGAACAGAGGTATCGGCGGTAACAATGTTTTCCATGCGTTAAGCAGAATCAGGGAAGATGTGGTTGCTGAACACCCCCAGATTGTCTTTGTCATGTTTGGAGTAAATGACGGTTACAGGGGAATGAACATGGATGTTTATGAAAAGAATATGAGGAAAATTATTGAGATTCTGGAAAATGAGACAGATGCCCTGATTATACTTCTGGGTCCAACTCCATTGACCACCAGCAAAGATGCCTTAAGGGACTATGATAAAACTGTGGAAAAATTGGGCAAAGAGAAAAAAATTCCATATCTGAGTATGCACGAAGTTTTGATGAAAGACCCAGAATGGGATAAGAAACTTTACACTGATTTCTGCCATCCAGGACCACAGGGACATAAAATGATGGCAGAAGGAATCTGGAAATTTTTCGAAGGAGGAAAATGAAACCGATAAATCCAGTAAAGAAAGACGATGGTCTTTATTTTGCTGACATGAGCAAATGCTATCCTTCTTCAGCGATTTCTGAAAAAAGGGGCAGAAAAAACTGGAGAAAATTTCATTATGAAACAGAAAAAATGGCAGGTGTGTTACTTGTTTCCTGTTATGGTGTGAACCCGCCAGTATTGAGTTTACCTGTAAAAGGCAGAGGTAGATACAAAATTTTCGTGGGACTTTACGGAGAATTCGGATTTTATGCTGGTATACGGATTAAACTGAAGAAAGATTATTGCTTTCATCATCTTGTTTCGTGGAATTCCCTTTCAAAGGGAGCTGTTATTAATGAGGTGTTCTGGAAAGAAGCAGAAATGATTGACGAAGTGATTGAAATTGCGGCTTACAGCAAAAAAGATGAAGATAGAATTACCTCAGGTATTGCATACATCAGGCTTGTGCCTGCTGAAAAAAAGATTGCATCGGACAGAAAACCAGACATATATCTTGCGGCATTCAATGATGCTTATTCTTTCATCTATTATCACAGACCCGTAACAAAAAAGGAAATCCAGGAACAGATAGAGGTTTTTCGCGATACACCTTTTAAAAAAATCTACTGGGGAATGGGTGCTGGAGATGTTGCCACATATCCAACCAATGTTGGTTCAAGAGCGAATATTGATCTTGATGTATATCCAAGGATTGGGGACAGAAATTATGCAGAAAGTTGTAGGATTTTGAGAAACAAAAACCTTGACATTTTGAAGATAGCCATAGAACATGCAAAGAAGATAGGGCTTGAATTTCATGTCTATCACAGGCTGGGATTTGTAGCAGGACAGCCACCCTGGGAAGAAATGATGTATTCAAAGTTTTTTTATGAGAATCAGAGATTTTTATGCTATGACAGAGATGGAACAAAAATTTCACGGTTAAGTTATGCGTATCTTGAAGTGCAGCAACACTGTATAAACCTTTATAAGGAAGTCGCTTCTTACGGAATTGATGGGATAAACTTTGCCTTTCACAGAGGTGTACCACTTGTTCTTTTTGAGAAACCGGTTGTGGAAGGGTTTAAGAGCAGATATGGAGAAGACCCGAGAAAAGTACCTGATACAGACCAGCGTCTTTTTGAGTTCAGAAGCAGTATTATTACAGGCTATATGGAAAGGGTGAGAAAGGAATTTCCCGGACTCGAACTTACTGCGACTGTTTTGATAAACGAAGCTAATAACAGATTTTATAATCTTGACATAAAGAACTGGATTGACAGCAGGACTATAGATGTTCTTATTCCTTATGGCCAGGACAGGGAGATTGCCCATAAAGGCGTGATTGACATGGAGTATTTCTCAAAACTTACAAAGGGGACTTCCTGCCAGTTGTGTCCTGAATTGCGGCAAGTAAGGTCCTGGATGACATCAGAACAACATTACATTGATATTGCAGAGTATTTTTATAAATACAATATTGATGGTATCTGTTTCTGGGACATCGAAACAAGATTTATATTTCCGAGGGAATGGAGAATTATTAATGAGTTGTGCCGGAAAAAGGGATTGAAAAACAGGGTCAACAGGGTGAAAAATGATTTCAGGGATATCCCCTTAAAAACCCTGAATGGATACGCAGCAAATAGATATCCGTTCTGGTGGTCATATTAGTGGTTTAAAGTGAGGAGTAATGCATATTTGCATAGACCTTCATTACGATGTCCCGCTTGATTTTTTTTACAGACACCAGAACGGAGAAAAAAATATTTTTTCAAAATATCACTTGGAAAAAATTCAACAGGGTGGGGTGAACTGTTTTATTGCACCTATTTATGTGGAGCCCTGGTTCAAACCGGATAAAGCCCTGAGAAGGGGAATGGAAACCCTTGAAATAATTCTTGAAGAAATTGAAAATACACGGCAACTGGTGAAAATCGAGAAGTTTGATGATTTTAAGCAGTTACAGGACGCAGAAAAAATTGGTATTATCATTGGAGTGGAAGGTGGAGAAATTATTGAGGATAGTTTTTATCTTCTTGACGTTTACTACAGGCTTGGCGTGCGTTGCTTTGGTTTTGTACATGGAGAACCAAATCTTGTTGCGGATGCAGGTTCGTTTAAGAATTCAAAAGGTGGTATCTTTGAGTTCGGGAGAAAATTAATTAAACAACTGGAAAATAGGGGATGGATTATAGACGGAGCGCATCTGCCATCATATGGACTTGACCAACTTATTGAAATTGCGACAAAACCATTTTTGATATCTCATACCCTGCTTGAAAATCCTGGGAGAAATGTGGGCCTGTCCAGAAGTCAGGTAGAAAAGCTTGCTGAAAAAGGATGTCTCATTGGTCTGGCTGCGCTTAATATTCATCAGGAAAATGAGGAAATGGGTGCTGTGCCTGATATTCATGAATATGTGAAATGTCTGAATTACATAAAAAATATTACTGGTTCAGTTGACTGTATTGGACTTGGTTTTGACTTCTATGATTTTCTGGATGCGGGTTTTATAAAGAGGAGATACCCTGGTCTCGTTTTTGACAGAGTTGAAGGTCTTGAAGGAATTCAGGATACAAAGAACCTGTTTCCCTTGCTGGAAAACTCGGGTTATTCACAGACAGACATTGAACAGATAAAGGGGAAAAATTTCATCAATCTTGTCAGAAAATTGTGGACAACAGGAGTACAAAATGAAAAAAATTAGCTTGATTGGCGTATGTTTCCTTGTTTCTGTTGCTCAATTGTTATGCCAGCAACAAAATATGCAGGACAAAACAATCAATACATATGTTGCGGT
>ERZ795046.1483-NODE-1483-length-23774-cov-4.394452_pt1 | contig 23774 bp, 15 predicted proteins | sample MGYA00375130_ERZ795046 | MGnify/ENA primary metagenome ERZ795046 (study PRJEB30175, sample SAMN05720202) | activated sludge metagenome | isolation source: anaerobic digester from wastewater treatment plant | place: Japan | collected 2015-05-15 ...
TTGACGCCGGGACGCGACCGTGACATCGCGGAAACGAGGGCGGCGCAAGCGGCCGCCGAAGCAGGGTGGTACCACGAGGAGACCGAAAATGAACCTCGTCCCTGACACGGGACGGGGTTTTTGTTTTTTTACCGAATTGGAATACCGGCGCGGCCGGCCGTCCAATGGTTCTTCGATCCGGAAGGAGGTGGTGACCGTGTTGGGTTTAGGCAGCGAAGAAAGCGACCTGAGTGACCTTTGTGACTTGGGCCGGAAGCCGAAATACCGCATGAGAACGCCAAGCATACCCTATCCGCCGGCGCGGGGCACGGACCACCGCCTGGCCAGAACGGAGAAATTCAATCATGAGTGAAAAAATCATAATCTTCGATACGACGCTGCGGGACGGGGAACAATCCCCCGGTTTTAGCATGAACATCCAGGAAAAAATCGAGTTTGCCCAGCAGCTGAAGCGGCTGAACGTGGATATCATCGAAGCCGGATTCCCGATTTCATCGCCCGGCGATTTTGAATCCGTGAAGGCGATCGCTCAGCAGGTGGAGGGACCGCAAATCTGCGGCTTGGCGCGGGCGCTGGAGAAGGATATCGACCGCTGCTGGGAAGCGGTGCAGTATTCCAAACGGCCGCGCATCCACACCTTCATTGCCACCAGCCAAGTGCACATGGAGAAGAAGCTCAAGAAAACCCGCAAAGAAGTGCGGGATCTGGCGGTGCAGGCCGTCCGGCACGCCCGGAAATACACGGACAACGTGGAGTTTTCGACGGAAGACGCCGCGCGCACGGAGCGGGAGTATATTTGCGAAGTGGTGGAGGCGGCGATCGACGCGGGGGCTACGACCATTAACATCCCCGACACGGTGGGGTATTCCAATCCGTGGGAATTCGGCGATCTCATCGCGTACATCTTCGAGAAGGTCCCCAATGTTACCCAGGCCATCATCAGCGTGCACTGCCACAACGACCTGGGCCTGGCGGTGGCCAATTCGCTGGCGGCCATCCGCCACGGGGCGCGGCAGGTGGAATGCACCATCAACGGGATCGGCGAGCGGGCGGGCAATGCCTCGCTGGAAGAGATCGTGATGAACATCAAGACCCGGCAGGATTTCTTCCCCTTCCACACGGACGTCAACACGGAACAGATTTATCCCGCCAGCCGGATGCTGACGCGCTTTACGGGGATCGCGGTGCAGCCGAACAAGGCCATTGTGGGAGCGAACGCTTTCGCGCACGAGGCGGGCATTCACCAGGACGGGGTGCTCAAGGAGCGGACGACCTACGAGATCATGCGGCCGTCCACCGTGGGGTGGACGGGCAGTTCGATGGTGCTGGGGAAGCACTCGGGGCGGCACGCGTTCGTTTCGCGGCTCTCGGAACTGGGCGTCACCCTGGAAGGGCAGGCGTTGGAGAATGCCTTCAGCGCCTTCAAGGAACTGGCCGACCGCAAGAAGACCGTCTTTGACGAAGACCTGATCGCCATCGTGGACGAGCAGACCCGGAGCGTCGAGCAGGCGCGGTTCGTGCTGCAGGACTTGTTCATCAAGATCGGGCCGGACATGAAACCCTCCGCGACCGTGCGCATCCAGGCCAACGGGGACTCGCTGGAAGGCAGCGGGACGGGAGACGGCGCGCTGGACGCCGCGTTTTCGATCATCAAGCAGCTGACCGGCATGCAGGACGCGGTGCTGGTGGATTACCACGTCGGGGCGATCACGGTGGGGACGGACGCGCAAGGCTCCGCGCGGGTGGTGCTCAAGAAAGACAACCAGGAAGCAGTGGGCCGCGGGACGGACACGGACGTGATCCGGGCCAGCGTGAAAGCGTTTCTCAACGCGGTCAACCGGCTATGCACGGCCGCCGAGCGGGCGAAAGAGGTCACGCCGTCGGTGTGATTTCCCACCCCAATACGGGAATGAATCCCGGCCCGGGGGCATTCGCGATGGATGCCCCCGGGATTTTTGTTCAGGGGGTTTTTTGTTTACTTGGATGAAAACCGGGCAACCGGAGCGGACACGAAGGTCCCTCTATAAAAATTCCCTCACCCTCGCCCTCTCCCAGAGGGAGAGGGAATAAGGCTTTGATCTACCCGGCCAACCCGGTCGACGGGCAGCCGAACCCGAATGCCATAAAGTACACATTCAGGGGATGAAATATTTTTCACCAGATCCACTCTTTCCCTCCGGTCACAAATCCACCACATATGTCGAGAACGGGGCGGCGCCTTCCGCGTTGTAGTGGTGTTCCTCGCGGCCGCCGGGATACTGCTGGCGGACTTGGTTCAAGTACTTGCGGTTCGAGCGGACGAACAGGAAGCACACCGGGCCGCGGCGGAGAATCTTCGTCTTGAGAAATTGCTCCGGCTCCAAGACGTCCTTGCCCTGGGCCTGGGGAGCCAGGAACTGGATGGTTCCATAGTGGAAATACAGATGAGGCGGGCCGAAGAAATAGGTGTACTGGGTAGGTCCCGCGTCATGGAGGTAGCGGGCGATGCGGGTCCATTCGTCCAGCAGCTGGGGCTTGGCCTGGATCTGATGAAAATAGCGGTGCATGCCCAGGATGAGGATCAGCGCCAGGACCAGGGCCGTAAATCCGGCGCGGGCGCGTCCGGACCATTGCCAGACTCCACTGAGGTGGCTCACTCCTCCGTGAAGCACCGGGGCGGCGATCAGGATGAGCAGGGGGATGAGGCCCACCAGGCGCTGATAAGCGGGGGCATGATCGGTCAGGGCGCTGCCCGTGATCACCGTAGCCGTGCTCCAATAAATCAGCAGGCGGGCCGCCGGATGGCGAAGCATCGTGAACAGCATCAGGAAACCCACCATAAACAACACGGCGGGGATGGGATCGAGCATGCCGCCCTGGCTGCTGTTGATCAGGTAGGGGCTGAGGTCTTCGAATGTGATGGGCGCGAGCAGGCTGCGCTCGAACTGCCACCACAACATATCGGAAAACGTGATATCGGCGGGGTAATCCCGCTTGATCAGCTCCCGGCCGCTGGAGGAGAAGATGCTCACACTTTGCGCGCGGGAGACCGAAGCCGACGGCGACGCGAGGTAGGTGCCAGCCAGAGGCGATACGCCCACCCAAAAGGCCAGAAGGTACGCGAAGGCGCCGGTCAGCAGCGAACGGAAGCGGAGGGCGCGCGTCAACCCCAATAGAATCAATGAAGATAAAACCAGCGGTGTCAGCAGTTTGGTGGCCTGATACGAGAGTTCCCCCACGGCGGCAAGCACCCCCGCGTACCCGAGAAACCGGCCGTCTCCGTCTTGCAAGCCTCGCGCCAGGCAATAGAGGACGGCCACGGTGAACAGCGTGGTCTGATTGTACCCGATGCCGATCCGGGAAAAATGCACCATGTAGGAAGAAACCGTGAACAAAAAGACCGCCAGCACGGCCGGGGCGGGCCGCAGGAACCGCCGGGCCAGGAGATAAAACACGGGGATGGCGGCCAGAGAAATCAGCGCGCCCGTCAGGCGCACGCCGAACAAATTGTCACCAAACAACCACATGCCCCATGAGGGGATGAGATAAAACAGGCAGGGGATCTGGTACCACCCCAGGTCGAAGAAGTTCCAATTGCCCGCGTCCCGGATGCGCATCGCCTGCAGGGCGACTTCGCCTTCGTCACCGTGCACATCGGTGGGAATGGATGGGGAGCCGATGGTGTACAGGCACGCGCCCAGCAGCACGATGAGCGCTACGGCCGTGTTGCCCCAATACTCCGCCGTCCGGTACTCCGCCATCCGGGAGGAAGAATCGGAGATTGGCGCCGCGTCAGGGGAATCGGGATTTCCGTTTTCAAGATCCTTGGATGGTTCCCGCTGAAACGAAACCGGCAGCGCGAAGGTCAACGGCCCGATCCGCAGCAGGCCGGATTCGAAACAGCCTTGGTTTCCGGGACGGGGAAGGCAGCGAAACAGAAAGGCCAGCGAGATGCCCCAGGCCACCATGGGCCAATACCAGGGCCAAGGGCCGCCTCCCGCAAATCCCCGGATGTGGAAATACTGGCAGAATAGCGGGATCAAGGGAATGATAATCAAGAGGAGCGTTTGGCGCTTGGTGAAGGGGAAAAGATGGATCCCGTCTGCGGACGGCCAACGTTCCCGGGAAAGATAGGCGTCCGCCGCGTGCCGGAAGGTGAACAGGAGCAGCAGGACGCAACCGAGCCAGAAAGGCCATCCCGGCCGGTGGCCGGGCGCCGCGGCGGCAAGGGCATGGGCATGATAGGTGATTCCGAACGCCAGTCCGTAGGCCGCCGTCACCAAGGCGCGGGCGATCCGGCTTCCCGGAGGGCGGCGTAAACTCAACCACCAAGCCAATCCTGCCGCCAGCAGTCCCCCGTACGCGTTCCAGAGCGAAGATCCGGCCCAGGAGGCGGCGGGGGGCTGAACCGCCGGTTGCCTGGAGGAGATGATTTCGGAGGGCGGGGGAAACTTATCTTGCACGAGGCACAAGTACAGATTGGCTTCATGAAAAAACTCCACGGCCTGAATGAAATTCAGTTGCTGGCGGAAGACCTTGAGTTCGCCGCCGGGAGTCAGTTCCTGGATTCGTTGATGGTCGCCATCGGCGATGAGGATCGATCCGGAGGGCAGCGCGGTGAGTTTCACGGGGTGGTTGAATCCCCGGTATTCGCGCGCGATTTGGCCGGAGGGCTGGACATCGAGAACGCGGTGGTTGTCGAAGTCGGAGATGAGAGTGTTTCCGTTGGGGAGGCGCAGGGCATCCATGGGCTGCGTGAGGCCCTGCTCGAAACTCCAGATCACTTGGCCGTCGCGGGTGATTTCGAGGACGGAGCCGGCCTGGGCGTCACAGACGAGAAAGTTGCCATTCGGCAGCCAATCCGCGTCCACAGGACCTTGGAAGGAGTAGGGCACGTTCTCGTGCGAACCGGTTTCCCGGTTATACAAAAAAACCCGTTGGCCCGGGCGGGAGGTCAGGAGGAAGAGGCCGGGCTCCATATCCAGAACATCGACATCGTGGAGCGGCTCGAAGGAAGATTTGAATACCTGAGTGCCGTCGCCGGAGTAAATGAGGAAATCGCCGGAGAGCGTAGTCACCGCAAAATGGGCCTGCGCGGGAAGGACCGCCACGTCGGTAGGAGTTCCGGGGACGGGATACAGGCCTTGAGGAATCCCCTGGGCGTCCAGGACCACCACGCCGGCTTTCGTGGGAAAACCGGCCATCAGCGCGTCCGTTTGCGCCAGGGAGCCGGAGGAACCGGCCCATCCCAGCCAAGTCAAGGCCGCCATGAGGAGCAGCCGGGGAGGAACGATGGTATTCCCCATGGAGATTCATCCTCATTCACAGGGTACCCCCCCTGCGGGAAGATGGGTACCCCGGATTGATCAACGGTTGGAAACAATGGTTCAGCTGGCGGATGTGGCCGCGGAGAGATTCTCCCCCGCCGGTTGCGGCTTTGCGGAAATGGTATCCGCGTGGTATTCAATGCGGGCCGTGGCGCTGACTTCTTCGATCCAAGCCTGAAAGGCGGCGGATTTCAGACGTTGTTCAAATTGCTGCAGACTGGGGATCTCGGTCACGGGCTTTTCCGGCGGCGGGGTTTTTCCCAATACCTGAAGGATATACGCCCCGGTCAGGCGGTCGCGGACCCACTGTTTGTTTTCATCCAAGCGTTCCTGATACACCTTCACGACCCTGGAGATTTTCCCGGGTTCGAGGGCGAGGGCGGTTTTGGTGAACGGCAACGCCCGGCCGGCGATCCCCGGGACAAATCCGTTGCCCGTGATCTCGCTGGGGCCGCGGTACACAGCGCCCTTGCCGGTGGGCCGTTCGCTGTTCAAATCTTCAAATTGTTTCAGTTCAAGCGTCTGGGTAGCGGAGACCGGCTGGGCGGAAGCGAGGGCGTCCTGGAGCATTTGCAAGGTTTGTTCCGCGTATTGAATGGCTAAGCCGCCGGCCATAAAGAGGCGGTAGTCTTCTTCCACCTTCTCGCGCACTTCGTCGAGATCGGGAATGTAAGGTTCCTTGATTTCCATGAGTTTCATAATGTAGTACGCCTGCACCGGCGCGGCCGCCGCCGGATTGGCCGGTTGGGACTGCGTCAGAGGAATCGGGAGGGAGACTTCTCCGGCTTTTTCCAGCTGAAACGCCGCGTAACTGATAGAGGGTTGCGGGCCGATGCCTTCGATAGGATCGCCGGCCTTGAAGAGCGGTGTGGTTCCCCAGGCGATATTCTGCTTGGCGGCAGCTTCGGGAATGGTCAGAGCATTGTCGATTACGAAGTAAGCGAAATTGTTGGCTTCCACCCGGGCCAAGGATTCCGCGCGGGATTGGATATAGTCCTTGACCACGCGGTCCCGCACTTCGGCCAGTTCGGGGAGGTGTTCCGGCTCGCGGGCCACCAGGCGGATGAGGTGGCTGCCGTCCTGGGTGTGGATGGGGCCGCCGGTTTCACCGACATTCAAGGTGAACGCGATGCTGAGCAATTCCGTGGGGCGGGGGCCGAAACCGGGGACATACATTTCCTCGCGGCCGAAGAGGCCGGACGTTTGAATTTCCAGGCCGCGTTCTTTGGCGATGTCTTCGAGTTTCAGGGATTCCTTTTGGATCCGGGCGAGGTCAGCCTGGGCGAATTCACCGGCGAGGGAGGCGGCTTTGGATTCTTTCAATTTCTGAACCACCTGGCTCCGGGCTTCCTCGAGGGTCATGGGGGTGGCGGGTTGCCGTTCCAAAAATTCGATGACGTAGAGATTTTCGTTGAATTCGCGGCCGGCGGTCAGGACCGGCTTTTCGGGGTTGGTCTGGAAAGCGGCGGAAGAGAAGATCAGCCGGTCGCGGGTGGGAATGCCGGGGATATCGTCGCCGCGGGCGAACCAATCGGTGGTCTGGATTTCATATTGCCCGGCGAGTTCATCGAGGGACCGGATTGAAGCCATCCGGGCCTGAAAATTTAGGAAAGCGTTTTGTTTTTGGAGGGTGTCACGGATTTCGTCCGTCACCGCTTCCAGGGGATCGGTCCCCTTGGCCTTGCGGTCCTCGACCAGGATCAGGTGAAACCCGTATTCGGTTTGAACCGGTTCGGAGATTTGCCCCAGGGGAAGTTCAAAGGCCGCTTTTTCGAACGCGGCGGTCATGCGGCCGCGGGGGAAGAAACCCAGATCGCCGCCTTGGGAAGCACTGCCGTCTTGGGAATATTTCCGGGCCGCGTCGGCGAAGGTGATCTTGCCGTCGGCGATCTCCTGGCGGATGGCCAGGATCCGGGTTTTCAGAGACTCCAGTTCCCCGGCCGCCGCTTCCGGTGTAGCCCGCAGCAGGATGTGGCTGGCCCGGGCCAGGTCTTCCGAATGCTGAAAGCGGGCCGGGTGGTCTTCGTAGTATTTCTGAATAGCCTCGTCCGGGATGGATTCCTGGCCGGCCAAGGGCGCCAGGGGCTGAGCCACGTAGCGGACCCGGATTTTTTCGGGATGCTGGTAGGAAGCGAGATGGTCGTTGTAGTATTTTTGGATTTCCTCTTCCGTGACGGGCACCTGATCCGCGAATTGTTTGGCGGTATAAGACAGGTAATCCACGCGGACCTTGTCGGGAATGCGGTAGTTTTCCTGGTTTTCTTCAAAAAAGCGGGTCAATTGGATTTCACTGAAGGTGACACTGCCGATGAAGGATGCGGGTTGGAAGACCGCGTAATCGACACGGCGTTGTTCGGGCACCTCGTATTGTTTTTTGCGGCCTTCAAAGAAGTCCTTCAGTTTATCCGCGTCCACCTGAATTTCCTGGGTATAGCGGCTGGGTTCAAAGGCCAGGTATTCGACCAGAATTTTTTGTTCTTCCTGGTTTTTGATCCGTTCCAGTTCCCTGGCGGAAGGGTAGAGGGAGGAAGCGACAAACGATTGGACCTTCATCCGGGTGAGGTTGTCCCGCTGTTCTTCCTCGAACTGGATGGGATGGATGTTGTTGGCCAGGAGGATGTTGCGGAAACGGGCCGGGCTGAAGTTGCCGGCCTCGTCCTTGAAATATTCCATCGCTTTGATGGAGCGGGACACTTCGCTATCCGTGGTGTGCAAGCCGAGTTCGCGGGCCACTTGTTCGTTCAAGGTGGAGACGATGGCGCGGCGCAAGGCCTGGGATTGCAGTTCCTCGTAATCCAGGTCCTGGCCGAATTGCTGGTACTGGCGCTGGATGTTTTCGCGCAGGACGGCGAGTTCCTGATCCGTGATTTGGGTTCCGTTCACGTTGGCCGCCCATTGGATCAATTGGGGTTTTTGGCATTCCCCGTAGCCGTACAGCACGATAAAGGATGGTATGACCAGCCACAGGGTGTAGGTCATGATGTCTTTCTTGTGCCGATTCATCCACTCAAACATGGAACGACGTCCTCCTCAAACGTTCGATTGGTCCCTCACCGGATTGAGGGTAGAGGCCACTCCACCCGGTTGGATACCCGCCGGATGCGGAATGCCGTATCTTTCCGAAAAGAGGGAAGTGGAATATTCAATCCCGTGCCGGTGGCGGCCGTCACCGAAGGGGAACCGGCCACGCCCGTATAGGGATCGAAAGGTTCGACCCGGAATTCGCCCTCCCGGAGGTCCGGGAGGACCAGCATCGTGGGTTCGGTGGGGCCAAACGCCGCGTACCGGGCGATCAGGGCGTACTGATGCGGCCGGTCGTGCACCCAGACCAGCACCCGGTCCGCGTTGCCGCGCGCGTAGGCCACGGCCCGTTCCACGAAATTTTCCAGGGTGTACGACTGGACCCGGAACCAATCCCGTCCCGGGTTAAGGACCGAGAGGGTATGACTGCCCGCGGGGACCGGGATGGCGACACTTCCTTCCTCGCCCGTCATTGTAGAATCATTTTCTTGAGAAGCGAATGCCCGCCGGAAGACCTCGGCCCCATCCAGTTCGACCACGCACACCGCGCCGGCCGCCGCCACCCGGTCGATTTGGATAAGGAACCGGGACGGCTGATCGAGGGTGAACCGGAACAGCGGATTGGGAGCCATTTCGCGATGGGCCGCGCCATGGACAAAATGAGTGCATTCTTCCAAACCTTCCACGCGGCCATCGGGTTGGATGATGAAGTAGCGGCGCCCGCTTTTTTCCCAATCGAGCAAAGGGATGAAGGTCAAATCGGTGCGGTTGGCGGAGACCGGTTCGATCCGGGTTTCCATGGGCAGGAGATTTTCCTTATCCCAGTGGATGCCCTCCACGTAGTTCGCCACGGCGCGGAAATGATAGTACAGGTTGTAGGGCCGGACCCAGTTGTCCCACCACCAGGTCATGGCCGTGCCGGCGTCATGCGAATGGACCGACGCCCAGAGTTGATTGTGCAGGATGACGCCTTCCTTATCGCCGGTATTGGGCCCGCGCCAGTCGTAGGACATTTCCCCAAAGAAATGCGGATGGTTCGGGTAGGCTTCATACCGCTGGCGGGAGGTGGTCATCTGGGTGCCGATGATGTTTTGCACGTACGCGTGGGATTGCAGAAAATCCAATCCGCGGGCTTCGTACAATTCCGGCCGGTTGCTGGAGGTGCTGGAGGTCTGGAGGTGATCGTAGGGATCGAGGCCGCGGAGGTACGCGGACATTTCCTCGTGCCAGGCTTTGACCACGGCGGGATCGTAGCGGTGCGTGAGATCCACTTCGTTCCAGAATTCCCAGGCGAGCAGATGGGTGCTGTATCCCCACCGGGCCACGAGGTAGCGCAGGCGGTCGCGGTAATGCCGCTTGGCTTCTTCGTTGGTGAAGAATTGCTCGGGCGATTCTAGAAATCCGCCGTTTTTAACGTTATACGGATTGTTGTCCCATTCGGGATTGGTGTTGATGGAATACTGGCCGTGGTGATTGATGACCCATTGGATGTAGATCCCCCGTTTTTGGGCCTCTTGGAAGATGCCGTCATTTCCCCGGGCGTTGTCGAGGTCGTATTGCTGGTAACCATGGTACCGGTTGTTGCGGGGGGTCCAGACCAGTTCGGTCATGCCCCACGGGCACATCCAGATCCGGATCCAATTCACGCCGGCCTGCTGGCACTCTTCCAGATAACTGATCCAGGTGGAGAGGGAGGAAGAACTTCCCCAATGCACCCAACCCATGTTTTCGCCCACGGGGAAATAGGAGTCCCCATTATCGAAAACAAAATGGCGGGAGGTGTTTTGACCCACCCGCACGAAACCCGGCTCCGGGCCCGGTTCCACCCGGAACCGGCCGACCGCCGTTTCGGCTTGGGCGGCTGGGGTTTTGGCCGTGATCCGATAGGAATAATCGCCGGGCCGGGAGGGCGTGAAACGCATCTTCCAGCCCGCGTCCCCATCGTAAAAGCAGGGTACGGTGAGAACCGTACCGTCCGGGGTATGGATGTCCGCGTTCACCTCAACGCTGGAGGAATCGAAGGGATTGGTGTATTCCAGGGCGACCGGAAAGGAGATCTCGAACAATCCATACGCGGGAAGGACCTGGGGAGCCGGGGGAGCGGTTTCTTCCGCCCCGGCCGGCGTGGCGGTTTCCAGAACGGCGGTCAGCGCCAAGGCCGTGACCAGAGCGGGAGCGACATTCCACCGCCGGGGGGGTGGAGGCATCCGTTCAAGGACCGGCACCGTCATGATCAAGTCTCCTTTCTTTCGCCGGAGTTGGGATACAAAAAAATCAATATAACATTGAGATTTCCAAGCGGCTAGGAGGAGAAGAGGGGGAGATCTCAGCGGGGGCGGGCGCGTTTTTTCCATTCCTGGGCGTCAGTCAGGAAATGGAGCAGGGCCTCTTCATCCCCGCGTTCCAATTGGGAAAGAAAGTTATCGAGCACCTGCCGGTACCCGCGCAAGGCTTCGAGCAACGGTTCCCGGTTTTCCAGGCAGATGTCCAGCCAGAGGGTGGGATCGCCCTCGGCGACGCGGGTGGTGTCGCGGAAGCCGGTCCCCAAGAGCGTTTCGATGCGGGATCCCTTCGCTTTGGCGGTGTGGCACAGGGCGGCGGCGGCGATATGGGGCAGGTGGCTGGACACCGCGAGAAAGGCGTCGTGGGCTTCTGGATCCATGCAGATTACTTTCATCCCCAGAAACCGCCACAGACCGGTCACGGCCTCCAAGGCCGGGGGATGGGAACGTGGAGTGGGGGTGACGATGCAGATTTTGTTGTGAAAGAGGTTGGCCCGGGCGGCCTGGACGCCGGTCTTGTGGGAACCGGCGATGGGGTGCGAGCCGATGAACCAGACGGCGTTGCCGGCGATGGCCTCGCATTGACGCACGATGCCGGCCTTGGTGCTGCCGACATCGGTAACCAAGGCGTGGGGAGCCAGCGCGGGCAGCACGCTCCGCAGTGAAACGGGCACGAGCCGGACGGGGGTGCAGAGCACCACGGCGTCGAGGGGCGGATCGAGGGCGGCGGGATCGCGGGTATATTGATCGATGGCCCCGCGGTGGAGGGCTTCGGCGAGGCGTTCCTCGGAACGTCCGATGCCGACGATGTGGAGGCGGGGCGCGCGGGACTTGAGGGCCAATCCCAACGATCCTCCCAAGAGGCCGACTCCGGCGATGCCCAGGCGGTGAAAGGGGAGTGGTGCATTCACGTTCCGGTTTCCGCCCTCATGATCCACTCGGGGATTTGATTTCCGGCGCGGTCATCCGGGAGAACGGATAGGAACCGAGGATTTTCACATACAGGCTGCTGGACTTGATATCTTCCAAGGCTTGCCGGACGTTTTCATCTTCATAATGGCCTTGGCATTCCAGAAAAAACATGTATTGCCACGCTTCCTGTTTGGTGGGGCGGGACTGGATGTTGGTCAGGTTGATGCCGCGGTTTTTAAATGGTTCGAGCATGGAGAAAAGCGCCCCGACCTGGTCGCGCAAGAAGACCACCATGGAGGTCTTGTCGTCGCCGGTGGGCGGGACGGTATTCAAGCCGATGATGAAGAAACGGGTGGTGTTGCCGGCGTAATCCTCGATGCCGTGGACCTGGATGGGGACATCCAGCATTTCGGAGGCCAACGCGCTGCCGATGGCCGCGGCCTTGCGGTCTTGCAGGCAAAAGCGGACTCCTTCGGTGGTGCTGGGGGCATCAATCAGCCGCGCCTGGGGGAGATTGGTTTCGAGCCAATTGCGGCATTGGGCCAGGGCCTGGGGATGAGAATAGACCTTATCGATGTCGTGCAACTCGGCGAAACTGATGAGGTTGTGCGTGATGGGCAGGAAGATTTCGCCGGTGACGCGGATGTTGGAATGGGCGAGGAAATCGATGGTCTGGGTGACGCTGCCTTCGATGGAGTTTTCGATGGCCACGATTCCATAATGAACCCGGCGGCATTCCACCTCCTGAAACACGGCGCGGATGGTGTCCATGGGGATGTAGCGGGCGGACCGGCCGAAATGGGATTGCGCGGCGGTGTGGTGAAACGTGGCTTCGGGGCCCAGATAGGCGATGGCGAGATTGGTTTCGAGGGCGCGGCAGGCGCTGATGACTTCCCGGAACACGGCTTCGACGGCTTCAGAGGGAAGCGGCCCCGGATTCCGGGCGCGGACGCGTTTCAAGATCTCTTTTTCCCGGGCGGGGATGTACGATTCGGTATCGAAGCGGTTTTTGACCTTGCCCACCTCTTGGGCGATCCGGGCGCGTTGGTTGAAAAGCCGGAGGAGTTGGTCATCGATATCGTCAATGGCCTGGCGTAATTCAGTCAATCTGGCCGTGAGTTCTCCGGCGGATGAATCGAAATGTTTCAATCGTGTATCCTCCCTCGACACCTGGATGGCAGCCGGCGATGGTCTCCGGACCGGCGCTACCCCGCCGATCCCAGCGGACACGGGGAACACCAAAAAGGATGGCATGAGGGGAACCAGAAAGAAGGAAAATCCGGCGATTCCCGATCCGCTCCTACTGGATGAGATAGCTCATGGATGGGGAATCTTCCCCCGGCCACGAATCGCCGCCCAGGATCTGATTCACCAAGTATTGAATTTCTTCCACGTCCACTTCGGAGCCATCCAGGAAAAACGCCCGCTCGACCACTTCTTCCCGCTGTTCGGGAGTCAGGACGCCTTCGTTCACGAGCGTCATTAAATAACCGCGGGCTTTGAGTGTCAATTTCATCCGCTCTAGGAACTGGTAGATCTGGTTCGTCCGGAGCGGGAAGGGAATGGCGGGGCCGTCTTCCACCCGGGAGCGAATGCGGTTGGCGACTTCGAAAGCGATATCGATTTCGTGGTCCTTGAATCCCCGGCCTTCCAATTGTTCAGTCAACTCGCTGCGGAGCAAGCCCCAGTCATCGTCATCGCTTTCCAGGGTTTTCGCCAAGATGTAGCTGACCATTTCAATCAAACGTGAGAGCATAGTGTCTCCATACCATTTCTGCACGGTGTTCCCGCGTTTAATAAGTGGGACGCGAGGTGCTTGGAATCCCCCCGCCTTTCTCCTCGATCTATCATCATATCACAAAATCCATCATTTGTTTTGAGTGAGAAGTATAGAATCAACTGTCATGGATGGCTAGCGGAAAGATGGGGAAATGTCCGGGGGAGGTTCGCCGAGAAAGAAGAGGGAGGATCCGGACCTTCCAGGCGGGGCGGATGGTTGACAAATCGCGGCGGCTCATTAACATTAACACTTTGTCGCGCCGTAACGAATCCATCCGCAAACATCCACGGGCCATTAGCTCAATTGGTAGAGCATCCGACTCTTAATCGGCAGGTTGAAGGTTCGATTCCTTCATGGCCCATTTTTTTCCTCTCTGAGTTAGTCCAATCCCCGTTTTGTGCGCCACGCGATTCCTGGCCTTGCCGAAGTGATTGGGCATCGAGCATCATGATTCTTCCACGATGAACCAGGTGATGGAGCGGGGTTGCATCTTCACCGGCAGATCGAGACTGGAATCCCGTGTCAGTTCCATCCGGCGGCTTTCGCCTTCTTGTTCGCGGATGGAAACGGTTCCCGTGAGGCCTGTGTAATAGAGCGGCAGGCGCAAAGTCGTTTCGAGGGCTTGGTCCAAGGGATTGTACACCATGGCCAGGCCCCGTTCTTTCAAGGCCGGATTGACGTGAAGCACGCAGTCGATCGATTTGTGATCCGGCCGGCGGACGTGAATGATGTCCGAAGTGAGGATAGCCCGGTATTTTTTGTAGAAATCGACCCATTTTTTCACCACCGCTTTCGTCTCGTCCGTGTCGAAGAGACGGGGGCCGCGGTAGCAGGCGATCACCCCGCTGCCGAAATTCAATGCCAGATGCCATTCGTATTCGGAGAGATGTTCGGAGAGCGGTTCGAGGGTGGCCGCCGGGCCGCCGCCGTGGTATTCGACCAACGGAACGAACATCCAGCCAAGCGTGGGCGGCTTGAGCCAGGTCCCATCAAAGATGTTCTGGCGGGCCAGGAGAATCTGCCGCCAGCGGGGCAGGCTCCAGTTGGTCTCGCGGTAGCCCATCGGGAATTTCTGCGCGCCGTTGAAGTAGTAGCGGTCCGGGGTGTTGATGTACATCCCCCGCTGGAGGCATTGGGCATAAAAAGCGGCGCACCGTTTCCATTGATGGTATTGCGAATCCTCGAGGCCGCGGTGGTGGAGATGGGTGGTGGCGGCGCACACGTCGCCGTGGTAAGGGCCGTCGGTTTCGATCATGTCCAGGCCGGTGGCGTCGATGAAATTCAGGACGCGGCGGAAATACCCGTCCGACCAGTCACTGGCCAGGCACGCGCTTTGGCCGAATTTGCTCCCCGGTTTGCCGGTGGCGGGATCGACGCAATTGTTTTCGGGGCCGGCATCCCGCGAGGCGCACATCAGGGTGTAGCCGCCGATTTCGATCCCCTTCGCGTGGGCGTACTCCACATCGGCCTTGAAGCGGGCGATGTAGGCGGGATCTTCGCTTTCGATGTCGAAGCCGCTCCAGAAGGTAAGAATGACCATCTCAAATCCAACCGCCGCGCACTGGTCGATGGCCATCCGCACATGCTCCGAATCGGCGTTGCGGACATGCATGAAGATGGGGTTCTCGGTGACCTGGGGCAGCAGGGTCCGGAGCATGCGGCGGATGAACAGGCCTTGGCGTTCGCGGCCGTCGCTGTCGTGCAGAATTTCAAAGACGGTATAGGATTCGAAGGATTCACCCGGCTCCAGCATCACGCCGGGGCCGCGGGGATAGGAACTGGTGAAGAGCACCGGCGACTGATACAGGTAATCCACCTGCGAGGTGTACGCGGGGTCGGGGCCCCAGTGGCTGGTCTCCATGCCGTCGAAGGCGAAGGTGCTTTCCGCGTGGAAGCGGGAAGTTTGCGCTTCGTTGACGGCCAGGATCTCGACCGTGGCGGAATCGATATGGACCTCGGCGGGCGTGCCGTTGGTGACCGAAATCCACTTGGCCATCACCGGCAGGCCGTCGTAGAGTTCGTAATGCACAGCCACGTCCAGCCCTTTGTATTTCTCCATGGCTGGAGTGGGAGGATCGAAATGGATGGTCAGGGAGACGCCGCGCGGCGGCCAGGGAACGTTTTCGGAACACCGCCGCGGCTGCCAGGGAAAGCGCGCGCGGGGCGTTCCGGTTTCGAGGCGGGAATAGACGAAGGCCTGGGGACCGGCCGGCATTTCGGCCAGCCAGGCGGGATCGAGATACCCGAGATCCGGCTGGCCGGTGAGGCCGCCGATGTCATACGTTTCGCCCTCGAGTGTGATCCGCGCCTCAGGTTTCACGCCGCGCAGCAGGCCATCGCCGGTCATGCGGTTGACGAGGTCGGCGGTGGCGAAATTCGGCCCGAGATAAAAGACGCGGGAAACGAGGCCGTTGTCCATCACGAGATAACGGGGCGTTGCCGGCTTTTGCGCGGGAACGCCCTCATTCCCATCGGCGTGGATCTCCGCCCGTTCCGCCACGGGTTGCACCAGCCAGTCGCCGTCCCGCGGCTGGTAGAGATGCGCGGGATAAACCGGTTCGGCGGAAACGGGAGACGGGGAAATGGAAACGAAACCCAACGTGACGCTTAGCGTCAATCGAATCCAACGATTCAAAGCCGAACTCCTTTTCTTGGGGCATAGTAAACAAAGGCCGCCATTGAGCCATCGATGGAGTTTATACCATATATCTGGGCGGATCGAACCCTGATTCCACCCTGCGGGGTTGATGGGATTTCGGAACGATCCTTGCTTTTTGCGTTCGATCGATCGTATGGAAATTCAATGATAATTCCATGATAATTCCATGGATCAACCCTATTTTCACTTGACAGTCCTTAGGAAAACTTCTATACCGGACAAGCATTCATTTGGGTATTCTCTATTTCAAAGGAGCGAAACATGATGATGAGACGCAGAAGAAATCTGTTCGCCGTTGCGTTCATGGGCGGCCTGATGGCGGCGGTGGCGTTGCCGGCCGGCGCGCAGCTGTATGCGGAGCAGGTGACCGCTGACAATCCGCTGACCTATTGGCGGTTCACCAATGACTTGCAGGACGCGCAGGGCCATTTGAATCTGGATCCGGCGGTGTCGCCAAATTTCGTCACCGGCCCCGGTCAGGGCAACCAAGCCTATTCCTCGAGTGAAGGGAAAGCTTGGGCGGCCGCGTTTGGTGTCGACATTCTGAGCGGGGTGCAAGATTTTTCCTACGAAATGTGGATCAATCTGAAAGGAGTCAACGAAGGAAAATACATTTTACAGCGGTTCGCGGGGGGGACCGGCGGGGGGGAAAACTCGCTGACTTACGCGAATGGCCAGATTACGTTTGTGGGGCGGGCGGGTGAATTGGCGGAACCGGCGGTGGTCGCCATGCCCGATCAGACGGATGCCTGGCATCACTTGGTGATGTCGTACCATTATCAGTCCGCGACGTTGATTTATTACGTGGACGGGCAGGAAGCGGCCCGGAACGAGGAGGCGTTTTTAGAGCCGATCCTCGGCGTGCAGGATTTCGAGTTTTATATCGGCGCTACACGGACGAATCCGGAAGGGCGTGTCTTCAACGGCTATCTGGACGAAGTGGCCATTTACGACAAAGCCTTGACCGCCGCGCAAGCCGCCGCGCATTTCCAGGCCGCGTTCCCGGGCGGTTATGCCGCCGCGGTGAAAGCGGATAATCCGGTGATTTACTGGCGTTTTGAAGGCAATTTCAATGATGAGGTGGGCAACAACCATTTGCTGCCCAGCGGAGTGCAGTTCGTGGACGGCCCGGGCGGCGCGCCCAACAAAGCCCTTTTCGGCCGGGTGACCTCGAACCAGGCGCAGATTCTGTACAACCTGGACGATTTCACGTACGAGTTGTGGTTCAATCCGAAATTCCGAAGTTCCAACTCCTACCTCTTTTTCCGGCGGACTGGCGGAACGCAAAGCGCGGTCATTTTTGCCTATAAGACGGACACGTTGGAATTCTTCTCGCTGAGCGACGGAACGCGTCCCGCGGTGCCGATTCCTAACGAAACCGACCGGTGGTATTATTGCGTGATGGTGAACGACACGGCGGCCGGGGAATTCCGGATTTACATCGACGGTGTCCTGGCGTCAACCACCGCCGGTCTCGCGACCGCCAGCGCCGGCAATCAGGTGGTGGTGGGCGGCTCGGATCAAGGCGACAACTTCAACGGGTATATCGATGAAGTCGCGGTGTACGGCAACGTATTGACCGAGGAGCGGATCCAAGCCCATTTCACCGCGCCGATGAATCCCGCCGGCGTCAGCGAGTGGTCACTGTACTAATCCCATTCTGGACGAAAGCAACGCTACTACTCAGGTAAGCGCTTATCCACCCAATCCGCATGTACGGATTGGGTGGATTTTTTTGATCCGGCGCGATGCCGCCGGTGGGTGGGATTGTTGAGCACCGGCCGTGGAACACTCTCCGGCTGCCGGGAACCGTTTATTTCCCCTTCCGGTGGCGGAAGCGGTTTAACAGGATTTCCACGGTGTTCCGCGCGCCGTTGCCTTCCACCACTTCCCGCGCGTTTTGCCGCAAGTTTTGGTACAGCGTTTCATCATGGAGCCAGCCGTTCAAGCAAGTTTTCAATTTTTCCTTATCGGATGTGATCTGGGCTGGGATCACGCGGGCCGCGCCCCGGGATTCGACCAACCGGCAGATCCGTTCTTCGGGATCGGAACGGGGGAGCAGAATCACGGATTGGCCGGCCAGCAAGCATTCATACACGGGCAGGCCGGGATATGACAGGATCCACGAAGCCTCCCTGATGATTTGCCAGCGGCCGCCGAGAGGGGGATCATGTAGCCACTCGATGTCTCCGGCGAGACTATCCCGCAGCCGGTCCGCGGCGGTTTGGGACACATCGGCCAGGATTTGGATCCGGCCCGTCCCGGATTCACGGAGGCATTCCACCAGCATGGCGATGCTGTCCGGATTTACATGGACCGAGACAGCGATCAGGAATCGTTTTTCTTCCGGAGGCCCTGCAGAAGCGTCATCCGCTTTCGCCTTATCCGCGAAATAGAGAGCCGGCAAGGGGAGATACCGCGTGCCGTGGAAACAATCCGCCATGCGGCTGGGTGGCAGGCTTAAAGCGGCAAAAACCGGCGGGCTGACCAAGCCGGGGAGGAGCAGGGAATCGACCGCGGAAGAGGCCAGCAGGGAATCCGAGTACGAATCGGAAATCAGGGCGAATAAGGCCAACCACGGAGTGGGCTGAAACCGGGGAGGCGTAAGGCAATCCGCGAGGACCAGGTCGGCCTGGGTGGTTTCCAGAATCTCCGAGAAAAGCACCGGGGCCCCGTTGGGGCGGATGTTCAGCCAGTGGATGTTCCGTTCTTCGGCCGCGCCGGGGAGGTTTCGGGTGGGAAGGCAGGCCAGGGTGACGTTGGGCACGGCGGCCTGCCGGAAGGCTTCCGCCAAGGCCAAGCCGCGGACAAACCGGGCCGGCAGATCGGCATATGCCGCGTCGATCCATACCAACACGTGATCCGGCCGCGCCGGAGTTCCCGGGGCCAGCTGAATTTCCTGAGGAGAGGAAGAATGATTTTTGTCTTTCTTTTTCCAAAAGACCATACCTAAAACTCCGTGGTGAACGGGGCCATTCGAGTCTCCGGCCGGAAATTAGGGATTCTCTACGGGAGTTTCTGGATTCTTGGCAGGGGAAGGTTCCAATCCGGCGGCGTGTTCCGCGCGCCGGCGGCTGTATTCGCGGATGGTGATGACCGGACCGGCCATGATATAAGTGCCGACCAGAATGGTGAACACTTCTTTGAAGCGGAGGACCGCCACGCACAGGATCAGCACGATGATCACGTTATACTGGTACACATTCTTTTTTTCCACGTGGATGGTTGAGAAATCAGGAAAGGTGATGGTGCTGACCATCATGCCCGCCAGGCTGACCAGCAAAATATGAATCCCGATGTTGACCACTGGGTTGACCGGGGGGACCAGTAAAAAGTTGTATTCGTAGCTGATCAGCACCAGCGCGGCCAGAAATCCGGCCGGGGCCGGGCAGGGTAGGCCGGTGAAATGCGTGCGTTTCTGCCCGCCGGAAGCCTGCACGTTGTACCGGGCCAGCCGCAAGGCGGTGCACAGGGTGTAGATCAACACCATCGCGACGCTGAGCCGGTTGGGGCCGGTGGGATACAGCATCGCGTGATACAGCAACGGCGGGGCGGCACCGAAAGAAATGACATCCGCCAATGAATCCAACTGCGTCCCGAACTGGGAGGACGACCCGACCAGCCGCGCCACCTTGCCATCGATCAGGTCAAAAAAACCCGCCAACAAGATCATCTGCGCGGCGATTTCAAACCGGCCTTCGGTGGCGAACAGGATGGCGCTGACTCCGCAAGCCACATTGAAACTGGTGAGCACATTGGGCAGCAGGTGAATCAGGTTGATGTTTTTGCGCTGGGTCCGGAACGGCCGCACCCGGAACCGGCGGGTGCGGCCCGGATGAAAAGGAATACGGCGGGATTTGAGGATCCGTTCGGCCAGGGGATCGTGAGCACTGGAGGATTCTTTGGTCATGGCAGGAACAACCGCCTTGGAAAATCGATCTTTCGGGACATCATTCTGGTACACGCAGGTATTGTAGTGGATTTGAGCGGAACGGCGAAGCTGTTATTTACGGATTCAACTTTGGAGGAGTGGTTACCATCCCCCCGGCCTTTCACCCAGGGGAATCGGGGGGGGAGGATCAAGTGGATTTCTGGTTGAGTTCGGCCAGGAGGGCGGTGCGGGCGCTCAGGTAGCCGGCCAGAATGCCATCCTCAAAGTTAAACCGGGGATTGTCACGCAGATCGGGGAAATCGTCAAAATTGCGGAGATCTTCCGGCGTGAGGTGGGGATTCATCTTCCGGGCGATGTCCAACACCTTCCGGCGCTGGTGTTCGATCATCTCATCCAGAAGGGTCAGGATCTCCTCGCGGGTCAGCATGGCTGGCGGTCCAGTCAGTTCAAAATCCGCCGCAGGACGCCGGAGCGGTCTACCCACAAGGCCCGCGCCACTTCGAACTGGGAGCGGGTGATTTTCCACCGGGGGTCGGAATCCGGCAGGTCGTTGGGCAGCTCCTTGACGTAATCCGTGATCAACGTGGAGAGGAAGCCGAAGGCGTAGCGGGGCGTGCCCAGGGTGGTCAAGGTGTCCCGCAGGCAGGCGAAATCGAAGCCATCCTCGAACAGGTCGCTCAACTGAATGGGAGGGGCCTCCGGCGACTGGCACACGCGCAGACGTTGGCTGGCGATTTCGTACAGTTCCTGCCCGCTCCATTTCAGCTGTTCGATGAGATTGGACTTGTCGAGGCGCATGTGTTTTAACTGCTCGGGCGCGGCGTTGCGGTGGATGATGTCCATTTCGATGGGCAGAAAGAGTTTCAAACCCAGCCGGGGATATTGCAGGAGTTTGATGTCCAGCAACCGTTCCACGAACTGGCGCATCAGGTCTTCGCTGACGCTGAGCAGGGACGGTTCGTCCACGCGGTCCATCAAGACATACACGCCCTGATAGCCGGCCGTTTCCAGCAGGTCCATGAAGCGGTCCAGGAGATGATAGCGGGTGGCCTCCTCGGACCCGCGGGGGAGAATGTACTCTTTCCGTTCCTTGGCAGAGACCTTGCTTAACAGCAGGGCCAGGTTGGCCGGGTTGCGGGCCAGGATTTTCACGCTGCGGGCCGCCCAGGAAGATTGCGTGTGTATGGAGAAATAGTGGTACAGCCACCAGCCCCAGGTGCCCAGGAGACCCAGCCCGCCAAGGGTGAACCACAACTGGTTCGGACCGATGGCCATGGAACTGAGATACGGAAAGAGCAGCAGCAAGAAGCTGAGGAGGGTCATTCCGATGGTGACCCCCCATCGCAGAGTGGGGAGAAAAGAACGATACCGGATCAGCCGGTTGAGGGAGTGCAGCGCTTCCCCCGTGGATTTGCGGTCGGAGTTGTAATAGAGGGTGGTCAGCAGGAGGAGATACATCTTCTGCTTGCGGGTCAGGGATTGGGGCGGCGTGCCGGAAGCCAGGATCCCGTCGATGAACTTCGTTACGCCCAGGGAGAGGATGGAATCCAGGTGGTCGGAGATTTTCCAGCGTTTCACCACGTCCTGAGCCGCCTGCCGGTCGTCGGCCCGGGCGCCGATCACCCGCCGGAAGCGCGCCAGATAGGGATTGAAGTCGATGTACTCGATCAGAAAAACCTTTTCATCGGGATGTTTTTCATTCCAGTCGAGCAACCGCCGGCGGATCATCAGCCGCAGGCCGCTTTTCCCGCTGCCTTTTTCCCCGAAGACGATGGCCGGCGCGGCCATGCGGGGATTGCCGTACATGCGGTCAAAACTCCAGTGCACCACGGAAGAATCGAGCGCGGAAAGAATGCTATCCTTGTCCGCATCTTCCGAATTAAAGGGATCGTCTATCAATCCCCAGTGTTCACGCCATTTCTGTGTAAACATGGAAACCGTTCACCCTTGACCGATTCGGAATGGGCCGGCACCCGGAAATCCCCGGTGCCGGGATCGATTGTACGATAGTCGGGCAGGCGGAAACTGTCCATGGGCGGACGATCCGCGTGGAAGGGGATCCGATCCCGGAGGGCACCGCGCGTGGCTGGATCATTCTTCCTGCAAATCCCACTCAAAGCGGGTGAAAATGCTATTTTCCCCGCACAGGTCTTTCATCTCCTGCGTGAGTTGGTCGGAATCGAGGGGCTGCTTGGTGTTGAAGCGGCTCCGGAACCGGCCGGTTTCCTTACTTTTTTGCATTCGCAGGATTTGAAATTTATATTTGGAGGCTATTTTGCGGAACGCCCGCTCGGCCCCGGTGGGATTGTTGGTCGTGATTTTCACTTCCCAGTGATACCGGTAAGAACTGCCCGTAAATGAAAGCACGTACAAGAGAATATAAATGAAACCCGTGATGGTGATCGCCAGTTCGAAGTTGGCGAGGCCGCATGCCATCCCCAAACCAATAAGAATAAAAATAAGCGATAGATCGAATGGATTGCGCATGGCGGTCCGGTACCGGACGAAACTGCCCAGACCCACCAGGCCGAAGGCGCGTTCCAAGCTTCCTTGAATCAGGATCACCATGATCGCGCCCGCGATACAGATCATGATTTTGGTATTTTTGAGTTCCTGATCGCTGGCGGGGCCGTACCCCTCGATCTGGCGCTTGGGATGATACGCGATCACGGCGCCGAGAATGGCGGCGATCGAGAGGGTAACAAGAATGGCCAAAAAGGTCTTTTGTTCATGATAATTGGGTCCCTGGGCAGATACCTGTTGCGTCATGGTGTCGATAAAATGGGTGATGGGGGCCGGGATCCATGCGGTCGCGCTGGCTATCTGGTCGGAAGACATGGCGATTTGGTGAACCTCATCCATTGAACAGAATTCTGAATTGATACTATATACAAGTGTTTTTGGAAGAAGCCGGCGGCCAAGGCGGATGCCGTTGGCGCCGCGCTCATCGCTAAAATACGATTTCCAATTGGAACAGCAATTCGTTGTTTTGGGCGCCGGGGCCGCCGGTTTTTTCTTCGTTCAGCATGTATTCCGCCCGGAACGAGACGTTGCGGACCAGTTCCGCGATCACCGCGAACAGCCATTGCTCCCGGTCCCAGGTCAAAGATCCGTTGGCGATAAAGGGTTGGGGAGTCAAGTTTGTATCCAGCTCCCCGTAGCGGACCAGGGGCCGCAGCGAGTTGAGGTAGCGCATTCCCTTGAAGTTGAACTTGTAGGACAACTCCGTGTACCACCCGAACCGTTCCAACTCCCCGTCGCGCCGCCCGATGGCCTGGGCGAAGAAATCCCATTCGTCGATGCGGTAGTCCAGGTTAACGCCCGCCATCTCTCGTTGGTCGTCGTTCCGGAAACCATAGCCGGGGACTTGCAACTGGAGAAACCGGAGGTCTTCGTCCGACAGATCTCCTACCATGCCGAATCCCATGAGGTTGAGTTTCCCGTAGGGATCCAGGTTCAGATCCAGGCCGAGTCCGGCGCTGAACTCCTTGTTTCCGTTGAAATCCAATACCGTGAGGTTTTCTCCAATCAGGCGGTCGCCCTGGTCCTCTCCCACTTCTTCCCGGTCCAGCGTGGCGCCGTTGGAGACGGACATAAAGGCGTACACCGGATCCAGCGTCCCTTTCCAAGTGATCCCCAGGTCCCGTTTCCGCCAAAAGGCGTTCCCCGCCAAGGGGTAGCTCTCGGTATAGCGGTCCGGCCGGTAAAAGCGGGGTTGAACGCCCACGCGCAGTGCGGACCACAGGGGCAGATTCTCGAAATCGACGTAGGTTTCGACGAGATTGCCTTCTTCGCCTTCCACGTCGTATTTACCATGGAAGCGGACGTTGTTTTTGAAGTCGGCGTCGAGGTAGATGCGGAATTCGTCCACTTTGAAACTGCCGTTGGGATTATCGGGCATCGCGGACCGCAACGCCGTCTC
>ERZ795046.1492-NODE-1492-length-23660-cov-13.827494_pt1 | contig 23660 bp, 19 predicted proteins | sample MGYA00375130_ERZ795046 | MGnify/ENA primary metagenome ERZ795046 (study PRJEB30175, sample SAMN05720202) | activated sludge metagenome | isolation source: anaerobic digester from wastewater treatment plant | place: Japan | collected 2015-05-15 ...
CTAGCCGCAGCGTAAGATTGCAAACTTAGAGCACCAGGCGGCATAGTATTTATCACTATACTTTGTTTCTATCTGCTACCTAGCATATAATAGTTGCATAAAGAAATAAGGTGAAAGGGGGTGCTTGTGAAATGGATAAGACTGGGCGGTATTTTGCAGTTGCTGGAGCGGTGATCGGTGGAGTTTCTGGTTTTTACTTGTTAGAACCAGTCAGTGAGTTTCTCGCGAGAGAGTTTAGCATTTACCAGTCAGTAGGAGTGATAGCTCTTTTCGTAGGCGTGTTTGCTGGGCTTTTTTATCTTATAGGACCACCAATCTTTCGCCTGATTAAAAAGGGAGTGAAGTCCCTCGAAACCCAAATGGTAAGAATGGCCTTTCAGGATATTTTGGTAGGGGTTGCCGGCCTTATAATTGGACTTATAATTGCTAATTTAATTGCCCCTTCCTTGGGTAGAATACCTGTTGTAGGCAGTTTTCTTCCAGTTATCGCCCTTGTAATACTAGGGTATATTGGAATATCGGTGGCTTTGAGCAAAAAAGAGGATATTTTATCAGTGAGTTCTCGTTTTCGGAATCCAGGTAAAGCTTCTACACAATCTGAGGCGGCTTCGGAAAAGAATCATTCCTCGGCAGTGCCTAAGATTTTGGACACAAGCAGCATAATAGATGGGAGAATAGCGGATATATGCAAGACAGGGTTCGTAGAAGGTCCTATTGTAATTCCCGATTTTATTCTAGATGAGCTTAGACATATAGCTGATTCTTCAGACAACATGAAGAGAAACAAAGGAAGGCGGGGTTTGGACATTCTAAATGTCATGCAGAAAGAACTCCCTATAGAAGTGTCTGTAGTAGAATGGCCTGAAGATACTGACCAAGACGTGGACGTACGGCTGCTTAAAATGGCAATGGCTATGGACGGAGTTATTGTGACCACTGATTTCAATCTTGCAAAAATCGCAGAGCTCCAGGAAGTAGGGGTTCTTAATATTAACCTACTAGCAAATGCGCTTAAACCTATTGTGGCTACAGGAGAAGAAATGGTCATAAGATTGATAAAAGAGGGTAAAGAACCTGGGCAAGGTGTAGGTTATTTAGAAGACGGTACCATGGTTGTCGTTGAGGATGCAAAGAAATTGGTTGGTGAGGAAGTGCAAATAGTAGTAACCAATTGTCACACTACACCGGCAGGCCGCATGATATTTGCTAAGCTAAAGTCTTCTGAAGTGGTTGAACGCTATGAAGGATGACATTTGGGCGTTAATTCCAGCGGCTGGTGAGGGCGAGAGAACTGGGTTTTCAGAACCAAAACAGTTCGTGGTTGTAGCAGGTAAAACCATGTTGGAATGGACGGCAGAGAAGGTTCTAGCCTTGCCTGAAGTAGGCGGGATAGTTGTAGCTTTGCCTCCAGGATTTGAGAAGGATGAGAAGGCAGGACACATTTTAGCATCCCTAAGGCAAAAAGGATCGAAGCCTGTGTTAGCAGTTCCAGGTGGGGTAAACCGCCAAGCCTCTGTGTTTACCGCTCTCCAAGAAGTTCCAAAGGGTGTTAAATGGGTTACAGTCCACGATGCATCGAGGCCGCTTTTCACTGCAGATTTGTTCAGACGAGTTTTGAAAGCAGCCAAGAAGGTATCGGCAGCCATATGTGGGATATCACCAGTTGATACTGTGAAGATCGTCCATACTTCAAAGCTTCATATTGAAAGCACATTTCCTAGAGAGAACATGATTTTGGTGCAGACTCCCCAGATATTTGAGCACAGTCTTTTGCATGTGGCTCATGAACAAGCGGCAAAAGATGGGTTTATTGGAACAGACGACAGCCAGCTAGTTGAGCGATTGGGGCACCAGGTAGCGGTAGTTCCCGGCGAAAGAACTAATATAAAGATTACTTTTCCAGAAGATTTTATCCTTATGGAGAACCTTTTAGAGTCAGATGCCCAGGTTGATTTGGACGAGGTAGACGGGTTTTGTGCAGTAGGTTGCGGGTTTGATGTCCACCCTTTGGTCACAGGGCGCAAATGCGTAATAGGCGGCGTAGAGATCCCTTTTGAAAGGGGACTTTCAGGGCATTCTGATGCAGATGTACTATGCCACGCTATCTGTGACGCTATCTTAGGGGCTTTTTCCATGGGGGATATAGGTAAATGGTATCCTCCTGGAGATTTGAGATTTAAGGATGGGAAAAGTCTCGATTTTTTGACAGACATTGGGGCAAAAGTAAGTGGATCAGGCCGTATCGTTCATGTTGATTGCACTATCGTGGCTCAGTCTCCCAAGATGCAGCCACACATTGAAGAAATGAGGGAGAATATATCGAGGGCGTTGGATATCGAAAAAGACAGAGTGTCTGTAAAGGCTACCTCGCCTGAACATATCGGCAGCCTAGGCAGGGGCGAGGGAATAGCAGCTTTTTGTACAGCGACCGTTTTTAAGAAAGGAAGGGGCTAGAGGTGGGCATCGTTGTTTATAACACGCTATCAAGACAATACGAAGAGTTTGAACCCATTGAAGAAGGACACGTGAAGATATACGTATGTGGGATCACACCTTATGACAGTAGTCATATAGGCCATGCTCGCCCCGGCGTGTTCTGGGATGTTGTCAGGCGCTACCTTCTTTACAAAGGCTACAAAGTTACTTTTGTAACCAATTTTACAGATATTGAGGACAAGATCATAAAGAGGAGCCAAGAAACTGGGATCCCATTTATGGAGATAGCCGAAAAATATTCTAGAGAATATATAGACGCCATGGACAAACTAGGTGTGAAAAGAGCCGATGCCTATCCTAGGGCTAGTGAAGTGATCCCCGAGATCATAGAAATGGTAGAGGGGCTCATAGAGAAAGGTTACGCGTATGAGTCTTCAGGAGACGTGTATTTCAGGACAGAGAGATTTCAAGATTATGGCGCGCTTTCAGGGAAAAACCTTGACGAGTTGATGCCAGGAGCTAGAGTTCAAGTTTCAGGGCTGAAAGAATCTAGTCTAGACTTTGCGCTCTGGAAAGCAGCTGATAAAGATGAACCTGGGTGGGAAAGTCCGTGGGGCTGGGGTCGGCCCGGGTGGCATATAGAATGCTCTGTTATGGTCTTAAAATTCTTGGGACCCAGTATAGATATGCACGGTGGCGGAACGGAACTTATATTCCCCCACCACGAAAATGAAATAGCTCAATCTGAGGCTTTTACAGGTGTTAAGCCTTACGTTAAGTATTGGATCCACCACGAGATGCTGAACCTTTCAGGCGAAAAAATGTCCAAATCTATAGGTAATGTGCTCGGCTTAACGCATATTTTGGAAACCCACGATCCCATGGCAGTTAGGTTGTATCTCCTTTCGGCTCACAGGCGAAAAATACTCGAGTATTCAGAGGAACTTCTTCAGTCAGCAGAAAAAGGATGGAACAGGATCGAGACTTGCGTTGAGAACGCTACCAAGTTTTTGCTGGATCCTGATGCTCAGGGGTTAAGCGATCCAACTATGCTTATAGAAGGTATTGGGAAATGTGAGAAAGAGTTTTTCCAAGCGATGGATTACGATTTTAATACGCCAGGAGCCATAGCCGCAGTTTTTGATCTAGTTACTGCCATCAATTCTCACATAGTAACTACGGGCACTACTACGTCTGATGAATTTGGCAGGCAAAAGGTTGGAGAGGCGTATGCCCTTCTCATTCAATGTCTAGGTATTTTAGGACTCACACCTAGGATTTTAAGTACGCTACCAGGTACAAGAGAAGCTCAAGGGGATGATGTAAGTCAGGATCTTCTTAAGATACTAGTTGATATGAGAGATGCGGCCAGAAAAGCGAAGGATTTTGAAACTGCGGATTATATAAGAGAAAGATTGTCACATTTGGGGTTTGTGTTGGAAGACACATCTTCGGGTACCAAGGTTCGAATTGGGAAGTAGGAGGGGAGATGGAAGGGCATGAGTGAGACAGTCCGAGGGAAACCTGAGAAGGCTGAGATGAGCGTAAGAATACTATATTATCCGTTTATGGGAACGGATATTGACACAGAGCGGTTAATCCTTTTAGCCCGTCTTTGTTATGCTCCAATGGGAATAGATGAATTGGAGGACCTTTTGACTGGGGACAAGCCATCCAAGGAGGATACAGGCAAATTTATTCGGAATCTGATCAGATCTGGGCACTTGGGAGCTCTTGAACACTGGCACACGACTTTTGCTGTAGAAGGTTATTCAAGGATATCCAGCCAGCAAAACGATAGGCACAGACTGATGAAAGTGTTCAAAGATTCAGGCGTTTTCTATTACAACGAACCTGTACAAGCTAGTGCAGACGTATCCCAGCTGCAACAGTCCCAGCGGTACGTAAAAGAAGATAATTTTAGATACATAACTCCTCCAAGTTTTTATGAGCACCCTGAGTTTTTAAAAAGATTTGAAACCCTGCAAGATGAAGTGTTAGATATGCAGAGACAGGGACTATCATTGGGTATCCCTGCTGAAGATGTGAGGTTTGCACTTACTAACGCTACGGAAACTAGGTTTGTAGTGACCACAAACGCCAGGCAGCTGAGGCACATGTTTAACTTGAGATGTTGTCAAAGAGCCCAGTGGGAAATTAGGGAAATGTTTACCCGTTTGTTGGAGCAGTACAAGGAGATCGCTCCAAATATCTTTTACAAAGCAGGAGCGTCATGTGATGAGTTTGGCTATTGCCCTGAAGGCAAGATGTCATGCGGCAGAGCTCCTACATTAGATGAGTTAAAGAAAGCGTATAAGACTTCAAAGAAGGAAAAGAAGGAAGGTTGAAGGGGTATACCAGCGGTCAAAAGGAGCAGGTTTGAGTTACATGGCTTGGGTTGTTGTAAAGAGTCTTGAGGAATGGTGAAAAGTACGGTGGGGAAGAAGCGTTCGAGAGAGGGACATAGGAAGATTACAATTTACGGGAAACAGCCTGTAAATGAAGCTTTAGAAAGCGAATGGCCTGTTTATGAGATCATAGTGCGCAAGGGGCAAGATGGATCTCAGTTGGAATCAATCCTAGCTAAGGCCCGTTCTTCAGGCATTTCTATCACCTACATGGATGATCGCGATTTTGATGCTGTTTATGGCAAGTCTGCCCAAGGTGTAGCGGCGGTTATAGGTGAAGTAGTTTTCAAAGACCTAGATGAAGTGTTGGGTCAAGTGCCGTCCGGTGAAGATCCTTTGTTTGTCGCGTTAGATGGCATAGAAGATCCTCAGAATTTGGGGTCAATTTGTAGAACTTCCCATGCCATGGGAGTCCATGCTGTGGTTATACCTAGAAGGAGGACGGCGCCTATTGCAGAGGGAGCGTTTAAGGCTTCAGCAGGAGCCGTTTTTTATCAACCCGTTTGCGAAGTGCCCAATATCCATCATTTCATTCAATGGTGCAAGAAGAATGGGATTTGGGTTTACGGACTTGATGCTGATGGGCCAGTCTCTTTATGGGACATGGATCTCAAAGGACCTATTGGGTTAATTATCGGTTCTGAAGGGAAAGGCCTGTCCCGCCTGGCACGTGAAAGATGTGATGGGCTTATTAAGATCCCAATGTTTGGGAAAATAAATAGCCTCAATGCAAGCGTTGCCTGCGGCATGTCATTGTACGAAGTTCAGCGACAAAGAAATGTTAGATGTTGATTTTCACATGGTAAGGAACATATAATGTATATACATCCAAGCACCATAAATCCAATCGGGAAACTTACAGAGTGTAGGCCAAAAACAACCGGGGAGGGGTGCTGTTTGGTTACTAACCCCCAAAGTAGGTTAGATTCAGTTTTTGATGAAATGCAGGACGAGGAAATAGTAGAGGTGGCCAGAGCAGGTTCGGTTGAGGCCCAGGAGTATCTTATCAACAAGTACAAAGGTTTTGTAAAGGCAAAAGCAAGGTCATATTTTCTGATTGGTGCAGATCGTGAGGATATTATACAGGAAGGAATGATAGGGCTTTATAAGGCTATAAGAGATTATCGGAGCGATAAGCAAACGTCATTTAAATCTTTTGCAGAACTGTGTGTAACCAGACAAATAATTACTGCCATAAAGACGGCGACTAGACAAAAGCACATCCCGCTCAACTCGTACGTCTCACTCAATAGGCCCATATATGATGAGGATTCGGATAGGACTCTGTTGGATGTTATGCCCAGCGAACAGGTTTTAGACCCTGAGGAGGTAGTCATCAGCGCCGAGGAGCTCACGAGGATGGAGGAACAAGTAGCAGAAATTTTGAGCGATTTGGAATGGCAAGTTCTCAATTGTTACTTAGATGGAAAATCTTATGTTGAAATTGCAAACGAATTACAAAGACATGTGAAATCTGTGGACAACGCTTTACAGCGAGTGAAAAGAAAACTTGAGCGATTTGCAGATCAAAAAAGCATCACAATCGTATCTGAAAATGGACACGTTTCCTTGCGTGAGAACTGATGAGAAACCGCTGGAGTAACATGTTTGCAGGTTCCAGAGTAAAAAGGCTTAGAGTAAGAGGTTCCTGTGTAAAAGGTTCCAAAGCAAGAAGAGGGCAAGGAGCCTCAGATTGATTGTATTGACAGAGTAAGCACATCATTGTACTATTTGATTTGTGTTAATTCTTAACAGCCAGCGTAGCTCAATTGGCAGAGCAACTGATTTGTAATCAGTAGGTCGTCGGTTCGAGTCCGACCGCTGGCTCCACTTTTTTGAAGCATGGGGACGGTTCTCCTGCTTCTTTCGAGAAGCAGGAGAACCGTCCCTATGCTTCAGTGTTGAACTGCTATGATCAGGACAAGGATTCTTTCGCCAGGGAACTGGGTGATGCTGTGGGCGCCCAACTTCTGTCTACATGACAAAATGAAAATCCGTTGTTTTGTTTGACTCCAAACGGGACAAGAGTATGGGAGAACCTTGAAGACGGTGTGACGGGGTTGAAAAAATGTTTGGCGATACGGTTGGCGGTTGGGTAATTATGTGCGTTTGAAACACCCAGGCAAAGGAACCGAAGGATACGTCACGCTACGTGAGGCAATACTCCGTGTGTTATGTACGCTCACAGGAGAGCCGCCGGAGAAATACCACGCTTTTGAATTGTTAGTAACCCTTCACATGTAAATATAAGAGGCGACGCGCAGAATCATCGTACCTGCAGACTTAGAGTTTGCTCAGTTACACAAAATCCTGCAAGCGGTCTCGGGCTGGAGAAACTACCGCCTACATGATTTTATCTTCTTTGCCGAAGAGAAATGTGTGCCAGTTGCCAGGCTCGTTCCTTTTGAAGAAGGCCTTTATTACGACGAACAGGTCATTTTTGAAAGGAATATGCTTTACCTGAGTTTTTTCCGCAGTACAAACGTATGATCTATACCTAATAGATGATGACACGATAGTTGTGATAAACGGAGATAGGGTGTCTTGGATAAGGGGAGGGGTAGAGTATTTTCCCAAGGCAATGTACCAAGCAGACAGATTTCATGTGAAGGGGGATTTGAAGCAGTTTTTGAGTGGCACGGAGGGATTAAAAGAGTGCCTAAATGCATTTGACGGTAGCGATTCAAAAGTGCTTATGGAATCGTTGTTTACTGCTATACCTGAGGTTAAGGGTAAAAGAAGGCAGGATCCCGATAAAGGGATCTGGGACAACACGTTCCGGAGGGTTATCCAGCCTATTTAATCGGTTAGATCTGCGCCATATCGAACTTGAGGAACAGAGGAGGAAGTTCAAGATTGCATCTAGGGATATTTTAGATGTGGCTTTGAATGTGGAGGAAGGAAGAATACTCAGAAGGTAACAGGATATCGTTATTTGATCGGCCATCCACTTTTAATTGAGCAAGTTAAGGTAACTCATTGATTACTTAAATTTCCAAGAACTCGGGAGATTAAGGTTCTTACCTACAACTGCTTGACAGGCACGCTTACGAACGGCGTGTTGTGTAGGCATTTCTTTTGTGACTATAATTGAAGAGGAAGTGCCAACCGGAAAAGGAGCTCTGTCGATCGAAATTTGTTCGGAAGATCCAGGAGGTATCGCAGAAATGGCTTCGCGCCCCGAGATAATTCGAATAGGCATATGCGAAGATTCTGAACCTGACATGCGGATATTGAGGAAGTATCTTAGCGAGTGGCAAGCAGAGGTGAACCAGGGCAAGCGTTTGACGGAAGAGGTGCCTATCACCTTGGATCTCAAGGTTTCAGAGTTTTCTGACGCCGAGGGATTCTATTTTTCCTATCCTGACGATCCCCGGTTCGACGTCCTTTTATTGGACATTCACATGAGCTCTCTTGACGGCTTCCAGTTAGCAAGAAGCATCCGGGATAAGGACCCACGGGTAGCCATTGTATTTGTAACTGGAGATCCAGATTATGCAACCAGAGGGTATGACGTGGATGCTTCAGGCTATATCGTAAAACCCATAGACCGTCAAGAATTCTACGCGATCATGGACAAGTGTTTCCTATCTCTTAGACACTACAAGACCGAACTTATTTGGGAGACCGATGGCGACCTCCATAAAATATACCAAGAAGACATACTGTATTTTGAATCCGATGGGCACATGATAACTGCAGTTACTCTTTATGGGCGATTTACCAGGAGGCTTACTTGGGCAGAACTAGAAACCATGATCTCGCCGAACATGTTTGCGCGGATTCATAGATCCTACATTGTAGGGCTGCACCATATAGATGTAATTTCAAAGGACGAGGTCATTTTGGATGACGGGTCAGTGTTGCCCATAAGCCGTAGGCTTGGAAAAGATTTGAGAGAGAAATTCGTCAAGTTCCACACGGAAAAAGATAGGCGGTTTTTTTGATGATAACTCTGAAATATGCCCATGTGGTATTTGCCCTTGCGGTCCTAGCGGGATCTTTCTGGTTGCTCTACAAAGTAGTCCTTCCAAGGATGGTTGACCGCCGCATCCACAACTATCAGAAAGACCTTCTAGAAAGGCATTTTGAGGAAATAAACGAAGTATATATGAAAATGCGGGGGTTCAAGCATGATTTTCACAACCACCTGCAGGCAATGAAGGCCCTCATTGAACTAGGAGAGTACGACCAACTGGCTGTCTACCTGTCCCAGATTTCAGAGGAATTGGAGAAGATAGACTGGACCGTAAAGACAGGCAACCTTATGCTCGACTCTATATTAAACGTGAAACTCACTCTGGCAGAGGAAAAGGGTATAAAAATTAGCGCTGCAGCTTCTGTACCAGAAACTCTGATGCAGAAAGACCGATATTCTGTGACCGATGTGGAGCTCTGCACCATAATAGGCAACCTTATGGATAACGCTATAGAAGGGTGCCTTACGTTAGATAATGAAGAGGACCGTTTTATCAGACTCCTCATACGCCCCATGAAAGGTAATCTCTACATATACGTGGCAAACTCATACGGCGGAGAGCTGCGTCGCCTTGGAGACGCATACGCGACCACAAAGGAAGGCCATGAGCATGGATTTGGTCTAAGGAGCATAGATGGGACCGTGGATAAATACGGCGGCTCGGTTAACCGTAAGAGCGAGCCCGGAGTGTTTGTCACTGAAATACTCTTGCCCATAAACCATATAGATCAAGAGGGAGTCCCATCGCACTAAAGTGCTGTCGGCCCACCCTACAATTGACCTATCCCATGCGCTAGCCACCACATACGACAAAAAACATACCGCTTATGCCAAAGACAGCTCCATATGCAAAACCTGTGGTAATCTGCTCTTGAAAGAGGGATCGACGGCTTTCCATATAAGCGGCGGAATTGAGTGAATTAGGGGGTACCTTCTTTGGAAGATGTGACAGAAGAAAGCAGGAGACCTGAAAGTGGTTTTGGTGAAAAAAAGCCTGAGAATTCATTATGGCAGAATATGTTTTATCTCCTAAAGAATATATACCGTACCGACAAATTGTACTTAGCATTCATTGTGCTGATAGTACCTGTACAGATAGGCATAATAGCGCTGGAGGCCTATGTGCCTAAGGCCGTGATAGGAGGGATAGATGTAGCCGAATCACTAAGAGTTTACCTCCTGAGCATAGTATATCCGGTCCTTTTGTATCTTGCAGCAAAATGTCTATACGTCATTCTGGACTACAAGCTTGTAAAAGGCGGGGCAAACCAGCGAGCTCTGTACATGACTTACGGCTTCAATAAGGCCATAGACATGGATTATCAAGATTTCTCTTCTGAAAAAGGTCAGACTCTGGTTAGTAGGGGGCTTGCTCTTGCAGACGAAGGGGATAGCACCCTTCTTGTAACGTTTGGTCAGCGATGTTCGGCTTTTTTGGCTGGGATCGTTGGGATAGTCTTTTTCGCAGGATTGGTTGCTCAAATACACCCTTCTCTTCTCGTGTGCATATGTGTTTCTGGTGTCATCCAGTACTATTACGGAGAACGCTTGGCCGAATTTAAGGAAAAGACCGTTAAAGAAACGAGAGGGCTAAGGACAAAGATGCGATATGTTCGCAGAACCAAAGGCGACTATGAGTACGCCAAGGACATACGCCTCTACAGGATGGCAGACTTATTTCGCGATACAGAAAGAAAACTAGAGGGTGAATGGGAGTATTACAGGAGAAAAGAGAGGATCAGAGACTACGGCGGATTTGCTCTCACTGCCTTGTTGATCTTTTTCCGAGATGGCCTCACCTATTTCTACCTTACGTCCATGTTCCTTTCTGGCAGCATCCAAACAGCTGACTTCGTGTTCCTTTTGGGCATAACTCGTGGAATTTCAGGGTGGCTAATGGATCTTATCTCTCAAATAACGGCTATACATGGAGATATGGCGCCTCTCAACGACATGCGCGAATATCTAGAATACCAAGATTCTCTTAAGCGTGGTGAAGGTCTACCGGTTCCAACACGATACGATATTGAGTTCAAAGACGTATGGTTCAAGTATCCTGGTTCTGACAACTGGGTCATAAAAGGCATGAGTTTTCACATAAAAGAAGGGGAAAAGGTAGCTATAGTTGGGGTAAACGGTGCCGGCAAAAGCACTATCGTTGGCCTTATAATAGGCCTTTTGCATCCTTGCAAGGGTGAGATCTTGATTGGCGGAGTAAATGCAGAGGAAATGAACATAAATGAAAGGTATGCTCTCTTTTCTGCAGTTTTTCAAGATGTGCACATTTTTCCTGATACGGTGGCGAACATGGTGATGGGCAGTGATTATACAGAACTAGACTTGATGGATATAGGAAGCTCTGGCTCTGATTCTGAAAAGGTTCAAACACCTGACGAGGCTTATCGTAGAAGAAAGGTTGAAGAAGCTTTGGAAAAAGCGGGACTTATAGAAACGATCCGGGCCCTTCCCTATGGTATGGATACGTATCTTGGCAAGATGTCCCGTGAGGGCGCTGTAGATCTTTCAGGAGGCCAAAATCAAAGGCTTGTACTGGCTAGGGCCATATATCGCGATGCTCCCATAGCTATACTTGACGAACCTACTGCCGCTTTGGACCCCATAGCCGAGAGTGAGATATATGAACGGTACAACCAACTGGTAAAAGGAAAGACAGCCATATTCATATCCCACAGGCTCGCGTCCACTAGGTTTTGCGATAGGATCTTTTTCATTGAAGATGGCCAAATAATAGAAGAAGGTAGTCATGAAGAGCTGATGAGATATGGCGGTAAGTACAAAGAAATGTTTGATATCCAGGCATATTACTACCAAGATCATCTAGAAGGCGACAAGTTATCTGTATTGTCCAAGGATGGAGGTGAGTCGCTGTGAAAACAGAGGCTACAGAAGGAACCAGAAGACAGGGCCGAATAAATAGCGGGCTACGCGAGGTTTGGGAGGGGTTCAAACTCCTTTCCAAGATAGATAGATCTCTGGGTAGAAATTCTATAATCTTGGGGTTCTTAGATGCAGTAGTTCCTCTTTTGGCAGTCTACATGGGCGCAAGGGTAATTCAGGTCCTCACATCAGGCGGAGATATTATGAAAACCGTGCTTCTGGCCATTACCGTTAACCTAGTGCTTACTCTTTTGGCGAAGTGGGTAAATGTGCAATTTGACTACGGCAGGATGGAGGTATGGCGCAAGAAAGATGCAGCAGTGAGCGATAAATTGATGGAGGTAGATTTCGAAGTTCTGGAAGACCCGAGAACTCATGAAAAGCTGAATTGGTTGCGGGAAACAGAGAAGTTTTTTGACTATGGGTTGGCAGCGGAGGCTTACTACGCGAAAAGCATAGTAAGGGGTGGGTTCACGCTTCTTATTGGCGCCATCATGTCCGCTAGAGTCTTCAAAGTGCCACTCCCTGGCGTAACAATACCTTTATTCTTGCAAAATACCGTCTTTATTGCTCTTATCGCGGGGATAAATGTCTGGTGTGTGAAACTGGCCCAGCGCGGTGTCTCTCAATTGGATGAGCTTAGCCAGTCGGAGGCCCGGTCTATAAACCTGCTGTTTTCAGCCTATTGGCCGTATTGGGGCGACTATTCGTATGGGAAAGATACTCGTCTCTATACCCAAAAGGCATTGAAAAGCGGAATTGCCCAGGTGCCGGAGCTGCTTGGAAACGTATATGCTAGGTTTTTGGGGTACAGCACTAGTATTGGGGTCAAAAACGCTGCAGCTCAGATAGCCACAATGGGTTTAGTCTACGGTTTCGTCGGGGTCAAAGCATATTACGGACTTGTTACAGCAGCGGATATCATCCTTTTCGCAGGCACGGTGACCTTGATGATGACAGGTCTCACAGACTCTATGCAGAACTACAGTAAAGCGTTACTCAACACATCCTATATCAAAGTGCTTGACGAATTCTTAAATCTCGAAAGCGAAAGGTACCAGGGAACCCTTCCCGTTGAAAAGCGAGACGATAACGAGTATGAGATAGAAGTTAAGAACGTAAGTTTCAGATATCCTGGTTCAGATAAATACGTTCTGAAAGATGTAAATCTGAAGCTGAGAGTAGGGGAAAAACTTGCAGTAGTCGGCATGAACGGCAGCGGCAAAACTACTCTCGTAAAGCTCATCACCAGATTTTACGATCCTACAGAAGGTGAGATTACCCTTAACGGAATAGATATCCGGAAGTTTGATTACCAAGAATACCTCGACCTTTTCTCGGTAGTGTTTCAGGATTTCAAACTGTTGTCGTTCACCATTGCGGAAAATGTTGCTGCAAACACGACTTACGATGATAAGAAGGTTGAAGAAGCGTTGAAGTTAGTAGGTTTCGAGGAGCGTCTAAGGAATATGCCAGATGGGATACGCACCTATATTTACAAAGATTTTGCCGAAACCGGCGTAGAGATATCTGGAGGCGAAGCCCAGAAAATAGCCATGGCCAGGGCCCTCTACAAAGGTGCTCCGTTTGTAATACTAGATGAACCTACTGCGGCCTTAGATCCCATATCCGAGTTTGATATATACACGAGATTTGACAGTATAGTCCAAGGTAGGACTGCAATCTACATATCTCATAGACTATCGTCGTGTAGGTTTTGTGATGACATCGTGGTATTTCACGAAGGACGCATTGTCCAAAGGGGTAATCACGATGAACTTATCAAAGACACAGAAGGCAAATACTACGAACTTTGGAGCGCCCAGGCTCAGTACTACAAAGAACAAGAGATAGACGTTTTGTTGTAGAAGCATAGGGACGGTTCTCCTGCTTCTCGAAAGAAGCAGGAGAACCGTCCCTATGCTTCCTTGGAACCTACGCGGAATAATTGAGTCAAACAATACGAAAAGAGGGATTGTTATGGGAGGGATTGTTATGGGAAGGCGGTACCGTCTTGTTTCCTTGAATTTTAATAACGTGACTAGATTCTCGGCAGTCGGTCTCATAATACTCGCCATGTGTCTATCTGGATGCCGCGTCATCCCCGAGCCTGGACCATCTTCAAATGTCACATTTGCTGCTCCCATAGAAACGCCCCTTCTTCCTGTTCTCATTGGGAAAACTGATGGGTCGTGTGCTCAGGGGCAAAGGGTTTCTTATGTGTGGCCCAGACTCCCAGAGTCTTATGGGAAAGGGCAGGGTGAAGGCATAGGTGACCTAGGAGATCTGGTCCTTGAAGAACTTTGGCCCATTTCTGTTCCCAGGGACAACCTGGTAGCTTGTGCTGATGAGCAGGTACTTTTTAACTTATTTTTGCCCCAAGGTGGTGACCAAGACCCGGGGGCAAGCGGGACAGTGAATCTGGAGCGATGTACGGCGCGCCTCGATCTTTGGGCCCATTTTGAAGCCCGCGATGCCTATGGAGAACCAATTCCTCTCCACACGGAATACCTAAAACCCATCTTGCGCAAAGGGGCGTCTATTGAGTCAGCTGATGAGGCAGGGGATATGAGTCTTTCTTGGTCCATTCCGCCTAGCATCCTAAAGGAGCCCGACAACAGTTTTGTATTGAGACTTACTTTAGAATTTGGCGAGGCAGAGGATATGCCTACAGTCAGTTTCGCCTTTGTCCTTATGGTTGCCCAAGAGGGGTCAACGGACGAGATTTTGAATCTTTCGAGCCAGGTGTCTGATGCGGCATGGAGCGGTGATGAAGAGGTTCTCTCTGAGATATTCCCTGAGTGGGACATAGGCCTTTCGGACAAGGTTATGCCATACAACGTGCACGCTCCAGGGACTGGAAAGACGCTTTTGTGGAAAACTCCGGGCAAGACTTTTACTTTGAAAGAAGAGCCGGAACCTAAGCTTTGGGTTACTTCTTTTGGCCCTTCAGTTGATGGGCCGTATGCTGAAGTCTCAACCTACTATGAGGTGCAGGTACAAGATGACTCATCTAGAGTGAAAGAAGTGTGGGCAGTAGAGGAAACTATAAACCTTAGAAATGACGATTCCGGCGACGGTTCGGAAGATAAATCATGGAAAGTCTTTATGCTCACCCGTTCTTCAGTTCTCCTGGAAACTACCGATCCCCATGCTCTACCGGGGCTAAATACGTTCCCTGAAATAAATGTCAGCGAAAAGGACGACTTGCATGTTCTACGCGTTGGCCCTTTCTATCAAGCCAGGCCTTGGGATGGTCGAAAGTGGAGTCATGATGGAAAGTACGTCGCTTTCCCCGGAGTATCCAAGGGTGAGGAAAGGTCTTCAAAAACGCTTGGCACTTCCGCTTTGGGAAGTGAAGGAACCGGAGTCGGTGCCCTATGCCAGACACCCAGGCGCATTGCCGATTCTTACTTATCAAGCGTTTGGGCCATCTGCCCCGACGATGGAACAGGCGTGCGGCTTTTTGCTGTAGACAGTTCCTCATCTATTGAGATGCTCGACTGGGCGCGAGACGGGTCAAAGGTGCGCTTCATGGTTATGGGCCTCATGACTGCCGGTCCTTATGTAGATGAGTCGGGGTATTGGGTGGTTGAAGTGGACTTGGATTCCCTCGAGGTACAGGATATAGCGTTTGTGAGATATCCTTCCGTACCTCCTTATCCCGCCGACTTGTTTGTAGCCGAAGATGGTCAGACGATAGTATTTCGCCATCTTCACGACCTATGGAAAGTAAACGTGGAAACGAAAGAGGCTCTAAGAGTTGCTGACGATTTACCTACTTGGGACGGCCTCTTTAGTTTGAGGTACTCTCCTTCCGGTCTTTTTGCAGCCTATGGGCAAGCTTTTGATGTCGGAAAGATGGGTTACGTTTCCTATGACCTGACGTCAGGCGAGACTTATCAGGTGGAGGTCAATCCGTCCCAGGTTCGTTTACCTCTAGGTCTACGGCACGGAGCGCAAATCGAGCCCGATTGGGCTTATTTCTGGGGCTTTAGCCCCCAAGATGAGGTTGTGGTTGAACTTTGCCGTCATGATGAATTGAACCACGGTGAAAGTTCATCTGTTCCGGCAGGAGGTGTGTCGCTTTGTCTTTACACTCCCCAGGGGGACCTAAAACACGTGATTCCCATGCCTACCAGTGACGAAAAAGATAGGATCGGTCCTTTTTCGTGGTCCCCAAGTGGCGACAAGTTGGCTATGGTTTCGGGACCTTTGGGCGAAATCTTTTCCGAGGAGATTGGATTTGACGTAAGGCATGTGGTGCCTAAGGAAATCTGGATTTGGGACCGATCCAAGGGGGAAGCGGAAAAACTTTGTGACATTTTAGTCCAATTTAACTTTGATCGACCCCAGTACGTAGGGGTAGAATCCATCGAATGGATAGAAACCGAGAGAGGCGAGCCTCAAGCTCTAGAAGTCTGGTTCCTTTGGGATCCAGAAACAGGCACGCCTGAGCAGAAAGGGATAAGAGTAGACCTAGATGGAAACGTAGATATGATCGACCGAGTCTGCCCTTACAGCGAAGAAGGCAAGGCGCTTTTGGGCGCTATAGGAGATATAACATTTGTAGCTGAGCCCGTCGAAGGATCGACTGTGAATGCGTTTAATGTAGTAGCTAAGATAGGTGCGAACCAAAGCGGTGACAAAGAAGGAAAAGAAATCCTCATCACTGAAAACGGTCCCCTCCGCATAGATCATGTGGTCATCGAGAACGATAAAATGGTTATGACCGGGCAAACTCCAGACGAATATGGAAATGGTTCCTACTGGATATATGTGATATATGGGGACGGTTCTCCTGCTTCTTCTTATGACTGAAAGAAGCAGGAGAACCGTCCGGTGCTGTCAGAAAGGTTTGGGAGGCGCCTTTATCTCGGGAGGGATCAAGCACTCATACTGTCTTCCTTTGAGTTGGATCTGCCATTCTTCTCGCGCCTTTTGGCGAAGGTCTGGATCTGTTAGAAACCGATATCCTGCAACACCTAGTATTTTCGCGGCGTAAAGCATGCCCTTGTGGCCTATGCTCATCCCTGAACACGAAGTAATGGCCCAACTGTGGCCGGGAATTCCTATGGGATGACACGCAGTAGAAAACTGGGCGGTAGGCACGACCCATGACACATCTCCTACATCGGTGGAGCCCGTTCCTTCTCCTATTTCATCCCTGTATGGTACCTGAGTATCGCAAAGGTGTTTTTGGCCCAGAGTGACGCCAGATTCCTCCAAGGATTCTACTGCTTGCTCTACAAGTTCGGGTTCAAACTGCTGTTGCATAGTCTGGGCAAACTGAAGTTCTTCTTCGCTCCATTTGGGTGCGCCGATTTCTTCCATCACAGAATGAAAGGTTTGGGCGATTACCCGGTTGGGTATAACGTTTGCAGCACACCCTAAAAACAGTTCTTCAAAGCGAGTTTGAGTCATAAGAGCTGCGCCTTTTGCGATGTCTTGTACCCATTGGCGCATCTTTTTGAGTTCAGCGATATCTTTAGCGCGGACATCAAAGAAATTCTGCGCGTAGTCTGGCACTACGTTAGGTGCCCCTCCGCCATAAGAAATCACGTAGTGTACTCGGCATTCAGGCCGCATATGTTCCCTCATGCGCTCTACGCCCGAGTTCATTAGTTCAACTCCGTCTAGGGCACTTCTTCCGTTCCAGGGACCTCCTGATGCGTGGGCAGTTTTGCCGTAAAAATTGAACTTAAGGACAAAGTCTGCCAAGCTGGATTCGTTTCTCACCGAATTAGTAGCCCCTGGATGCCAAGTGAGGGCTACATCTAGGTCATCGAAAACGCCATCCCTTACCATCCACGTCTTCCCGAAAGAACTTTCTTCTGCCGGGCAACCATAGTAGCGAACCGTGCCGGGAAGGCCTTTTTGCTCCATGACGTGCTTTAAAGAAACGGCTGCTCCCATAGAAGCTACACCCAGAAGGTTATGGCCGCACCCGTGACCTGTTCCGCCTTCTATGAGCGGTTCTTTGTAAGGCACAGGTTTGTTAGACACCATCGGCAAAGCGTCATATTCTCCCAAGAAGCCTATTACCGGTTTCCCCTCACCCCAAGAGGCGACAAATGCAGTTTCCATGCCGCCTATGCCAGAACGTATTTCAAACCCATGGCTCTCAAGATAGTCCATCTGTAGTTTGGCAGACCTGTGTTCATCTAATCCTAGCTCAGCGTAACCCCATATTTCATCTGAAACCGAAATCAATTCCGACTTGTGTTCTTCCACCCAATCTAGAATTTCTATTTCCATAATCGTCCTCCTTTGAAGTTTACTGAAGCAGTGAAAGTGCCAAAGCAGAGGGGACGGTTCTCGCGCTTCTTTCGGCAGTCGAAAGAAGCGCGAGAACCGTCCCCATGCTCCACTACTTTCTCCTCCTTTCCAACTCCTCCGCGACATCTTGGATCGTTAAGTTCTGGCTGACCATGAGGACCAAAAGGTGATAGATCAAATCGCTTATTTCACCAACCATTTCTTCTTTGGCACCGTTTTTCGCCGCGATTATGACTTCTGACGATTCTTCGCCTACTTTTTTAAGAATCTTGTCTAGGCCTTCGTCAAACAAGTATGACGTGTACGAACCTTGCGCTGGGCTGTGTTTCCTTTGGCTTATCACATCATATAGTTCCCCTATGACCTTTTCGGTATCTGGCGTGTCTCGGGTATCTTCCCCCTCTTTAACTGCAAGATTGAATATAGGGTTGAAGAAGCATGAGTAACTTCCAGTGTGGCAAGCTGCTCCTACCTGTTCAACCAAAACTAGTAGGCTGTCTTTGTCGCAATCGCAATACAATCCTTTAAGATATTGGATGTTCCCCGAGGTTTCTCCTTTCTTCCACAGTTTCTGCCTGCTTCTGCTGTAATAGTAAACCACCCTTTCTTCCAAAGTCTTCTTAATGGATTCTTCGTTCATGTAGGCCAGCATCAGGACTTTTCCGCTCTTTATATCCTGAACTAAGGCGGGCACCAGCCCATTTTCGTCAAAACTGATCTGGGATATGACCCCTTCCAAAGAGTCCTCGTACTTCACAGAACCCTTTCCTTGCTTTGCTTCTGAATCGTTTTCCATTTTAGGCACCTAAAACGCCAACTCCCCTCTGCTTGAGGTACTTTTTGAGGTCTGTAATCGATATCTCACCATAGTGAAACACTGAAGCGGCGAGGACCCCATCTACACCTGCGGCTACGATGATGTGGTAGAAGTCCTCAAATGTTCCCGCTCCTCCAGACGCTATCACAGGCAGGTTTGTAGCTTTTTTTACCTCTTTGAACAAAGAAACGTCGTAACCGTTTTTCATACCATCCCCGTCGATGCTGTTTATGATGAATTCACCTGCCCCTAAGGAAGTCGCTTTTTTCACCCATTCGGTTACGCTTATACCCGTATCTAAGGTCCCGCCCTTGAGATAGACGTTCCAAGTTCCCATTTTCTTTTGTTTGACGTCAACTCCTACTACTATCCTTTTGCTCCCGAATTCATCTGACGCTTTTTTTATAAACTCCGGATCCTTCACAGCAGCAGAGTTTATAGACACTTTGCTTGCCCCTACGTCAAGGCATCTTTTTATGTCGCCGATGCTAGAAATGCCGCCGCCTATGGAAAAAGGGACGGTTATGCAGGAACCTATGTCGGCCAAAACTGTAAGATCGGTACTTCGGCCTTCTTGAGATGCAGTTATGTCATAAAACACGATCTCGTCGGCGAGAGTTTCTGAGTAGCGTTTAGCCAACGATTTAACGTCTCCAACTTCTTTTACATCACCAAAACGTCTTCCTTTCACAACTTTGCCACCTATCATATCGATACAAGGAATTATTCTAATCCTGGACATTTCATCACCTCATGGAGGGTAAGGAGCCCTTCGTAAAGCGCCTTACCCAATATAGCGCCGTAGAGTCCCATTTTCTTAAGACGCATTAGATCTTTCAAGGAAGATACTCCTCCGGATGCGATAATATCCAGAGACGACCTCGCAGAAAGGTCCTGGTACGCTTTTATGTTGGGACCCTTTAGCATTCCGTCGCACAAAATATCTGTGTAGACCACCAACTTTACCCCAATATCTTCAAGGGTTTTGCACAAATCTAGCGGGTCAATCTGGCTTACCTCTTGCCATCCCATAGCTGAGACACGCCCATCTCTTACATCTAGAGAAACGGCTACTTTATCTCTCCCGTAAGACGCCAGAAGTTTTTCTACCAACCCGATGTTTTGTATTGCCGCAGTTCCCAAAATCACTCTTTCTACCCCAATATCCATAAGTCTATTTGCAGTTTCTTCCTCTCTTATACCTCCTCCTACCTGTACAGGGATTCTTACTTTTTGCACTATGTTCTCTATGGCCTCCCAATTTTCTACCTTGCCCCGTCGCGCCCCGTCTAAATCCACTACGTGAAGGTAGGACGCCCCTTCTTCTTGCCATGCAAGGGCCATTTCCGCAGGATCTTGAGAGTACACGCTGACCGAGTTGAAGTCTCCCTGAGACAGTCGCACGCATTTTCCGTCCTTGATATCTATGGCAGGGAAGATCAGCATTAGATTACCCCCTTGGAAGATGGCAAAGATGACTGCCGGCAAGGTTCCACCTTCGAAGCATATTTTAGAGCCAGAGAAAACGCTTTAAATATGGCTTCGGCTTTGTGGTGGTCGTTTTCTCCGTATGCCAGGTTTATGTGTAAAGTTATGCCTGCCGAATTTGCAAAGGCTTTGAAGAACTCTTTTACATTTTGAGATGTCATATCGCCTATTTTTGGGCAAGAAAACTCGGCGCGAAAAACCAAGTATCCCCTACCGCTTACATCTGCGCTCACAAAAGCCAAAGACTCATCCATGGGGACCCAAGCGTTTCCAAATCTTTGTATACCCCGTTTGTCTCCTAAGGCTTGGGCGAAACCCTGTCCTAGGGCTATGCCTACATCTTCGACTGAGTGGTGGTCATCAACATAGACATCGCCGCTGCATGCGATCTCTAAATCGAACCCGCTATGGAAACTAACAAGAGTCAACATGTGATCTAGGAAGCCTATTCCGGTCTCAATGTGGCTTTTGCCTGTCCCATCCAAGTCTATCTCCAAGGAGACATTGGTTTCAGTAGTTTCCCTTTGAATCGCCGCTTTTCTCATTTTGCGCTTTTCCTCCTTAAGTATCCGATTTATCTTACCCGTCATTTACCTGGGCGAATCTTCAAGGATCTCTTCCATGCTCATGAGAAACTTGAGGTTCTCACCTCTGTTTCCTGCAGTTACTCTGTAGTAGTTCTCAAGGTCACCGGAGAAACTCCTAATGCTCACACCTCTTTCTTCTAGCTTTTTGCTCAAATTAGGCACGTGGCACTCAAAAAAGATGAAGTTGGCATCTGAGGGGTATGCGTTTATCCCAAGTCTTTTCAGGCCGCAAAAAAGGTATTCCCTTTCTTCTTTCACTTCCTCAACGTAGGCAAACATTTTCTCTTTTTCTCTAAGCGCCTTAACCCCTAGATATTGGGTCAAAGCGTTTAGGTTGTAAGGTGGCCTAACCCTATTTACCGCCTCTACTATGCCCTCATTTGAGGCCAGGTAACCGAGCCTTAAACCCGCTAATCCAAAAGCTTTGGACATAGTCCTTAGAACTATCAAGTTTTCGTATGCGGTCACATCTTGGGCCAAAGACCCGCAGGCAAATTCCATGTATGCCTCGTCGAGAACCAAAAGAGCATCAGTAGCTTGTGCGATCGCCTCTACTTCTTCTTTTTCCAAGAGATATCCAGTAGGGTTATTGGGATTGCACAGAAAAACTGCCTTGGGCGCTGATTCTTTTGCCTTCCGGATTACTGCGTTTACATCGAGAGAGAAATCCAAGCGGCTTTCTACGCTGACTAACTCTGCCGAGTATATTTTGGCAAAAACGCCATACATGCTGAAACTGGGAAAGACAGACAATACCTTATCGCCTTTTTCCACAAAAGCTTTCATTATGAGATCTATCATCTCGCTGGAACCGTTCCCTGCTACTATATTGGCGGCAGGTAGGCCCAGGTATTTACCTAACTCTTCTCGCAAAAGGCAGGATTGTCCATCCGGATATAGGTTTATCCGGAGATCTTGCAGGAACGTAGACTCGCACACATCTAAAAGGCATATGTTCTTGCCTTCATTGCTGTCAAGTTTCACTTCGATTGGTTTTCTGGGCGTAGGATATGTTTTCAAATCCTTTACGCTTTCTTTAATCCATTTCATGGTCATCACCATCCTTTTATACTTGACTCTTGCGTCACTCATTGTTGCACCGCGTTTCTTGAAACCTTATCTCCACCGCCTTTTTGTGCCCTGTAAGCCCTTCTTCTTGAGAAATGGCTATTACGGCATCTTTTGCCTTGGCGAGGGCGGTTTTTTCGTAGTGTATAAGAGACGTTTTTTTGAGAAAGTCATCTACCGATAAAGGTGAAGAAAACCTAGCAGTAGATCCGGTTGGCAAAGTGTGATTTGGACCTGCGAAATAGTCGCCAACAGGCTCGGGAGAGTATGGGCCCAGGAAAATAGCTCCGGCATTTTCCACTTTTTTGCACACCTCGAAAGGATCTTTAGTCATTATTTCCAGATGTTCAGGGGCTATCTCGTTTACTATCTTCAAAGACTCATCTACTGAACTAGTTATCAAGATGGCGCCGTAGTTTGCCAAGGACGCCTTTACCATATCTTTGCGCTCTAAATCCTCTATTTGCCTGTAGATTTCAGACAAAACCTTATCTACTAAATCTTGAGAGGAGGTAAGCAGCATGGCGCAGGCGGTTTCATCGTGCTCTGCTTGGGAGATTAAGTCGGCGGCTATGAACCTGGGATCTGAAGATTCATCGGCGATTATCGCGATTTCGCTGGGACCTGCCAACATGTCTATTCCCACATAGCCGGATACCATTTTCTTGGCAGCGTTTACGTATATATTCCCTGGGCCCGTGATCTTCTGCACTCTCAGGATAGTCTCTGTGCCAAAGGCCAAAGCGCCGATTCCCTGGGCTCCGCCTACTTTGTAAATCTCATCTACGCCTGCTATGTGCGCTGCTACCAGAAGGGAGTCTTTTACACCGCCGTCTTTTGAAGGAGGAGTGATCATCACAAGCCGCTTTACCCCGGCTATTTTCGCAGGGATCGCATTCATGAGCACTGTGGAAGGATAGGCAGCTTTTCCCCCCGGCACGTAAATGCCTGCCCTTTCTATGGGTCTTACGATCTGCCCCAATACGGCGTCTTCGTCCTCTATGAAGTAGGATTTTTTCAATTGGGGCGAGTGATACTTCTCTATATTGGCTTTCGCAGCGCAAAGATGGTTCTTGAGGGAAGGATCTATCCTTTTTAGGGCTGATGACACTTCGTCTTGAGATACAGAAAAGTCTTGGAGGAAAACCTTATCGAACTTCCAAGTGTACTTTGTGACAGCTCTATCCCCATTTTTCTTTACGTCAGATAAAATGGACTTTACCGTGTCCTCGACTTGGTCAAACTGGATCTGCCTATTGCCTAGAATTCCCTCTAATATGCCGGTTTCATCTGGAATCTTGATTATGTTTATCATATTAGGAGCAAACCTCCTCCAACCGTTTTACCAATTCCATTACTCTTTGATGCTTGAACCTATAGGACACTCTGTTTGATACGAGTTTTGTGCTTACACTGCATATTTCTTCTATCACGTAAAGATCGTTGGCTCTTAAGGTTCTTCCCGTCTCTACCAGGTCTACTATCACGTCAGACAAGCCTAAGAGGGGAGCCAATTCTACAGAACCGCCTAGATTCACCGATATGATCTTTTGGTTTTTGTGCCCAAAGTAGCTCTTTGCAATATTGGGGTAAGATGTGGCAACTCTTAGGGTTTCTTCCTTGCCACGAGGGTATTTGTTCTCTTTTCCTGCTACTACCATCTTGCATTTTCCAAACCCGAGATCCAAAAGTTCATACAG
>ERZ795046.1493-NODE-1493-length-23655-cov-8.505000_pt1 | contig 23655 bp, 24 predicted proteins | sample MGYA00375130_ERZ795046 | MGnify/ENA primary metagenome ERZ795046 (study PRJEB30175, sample SAMN05720202) | activated sludge metagenome | isolation source: anaerobic digester from wastewater treatment plant | place: Japan | collected 2015-05-15 ...
ATACTATATTTTACTCTCCAAGTTCATATTTTACAAATCTTCTTACTCTTATATTCTCTCCAACCTTTGCTATTTTAGAGTTAATATATTCCTTTACCGTGATATTTTCATCCTTGATAAACTGCTGTTCAAGAAGCACATTTGCCTTATAAAAGTCATCCATCTTACCTTCAACTATCTTTTCTATAACAGCAGGTGGTTTATCCTTAAACTGCTCCCTGTATATCTGTTTTTCCTGTTCCAGAATATCCTGAGGGATAGATTCCTTATCAACCCATTTAGGGTCAGATGCTGCTATTTGAAGTGTCAGATTTTTTACCAGTTCTTTAAACTCATCATTCCTTGCTACAAAATCACTTTCAGTATTTACTTCTATCAAAACACCCACTTTACCATTTGTGTGTATATATGCACCTATAAGTCCTTCCTTTGTCTCTCTATTTGCCTTCTTCTGGGATATCAACAACCCTTTTTGTTTAAGAATATCAAGTGCTTTTTCAGGGTCTCCTTTTGCCTCTTCCAGCGCTTTTTTACAATCAATAACACTTGCAGATGTCTTTTCTCTTATCTGTTTGACAAGTTCTACATCAACTTTCATTCTCTTTCTCCTCTCTTTTCTTATCTGGTGTCTCCTTGTGCCTTTTACCTGTAGCCCTTTTTTCAGATTGTTTATTCTCTGTTTCAACCTCTATCTTTTCTTCTTTCTCTTCCTTTTGCTCTGCTGTTACCTCTGGATAGGGTATGGATGTTTTTCCTTCTATTATACACTCAGCAAGTTTTGAAAGTATTAAACTGATTGATTTAAGACCATCATCATTTGCCGGGATGGGATAGTCCACAAGGTCTGGATTGCTGTTTGTATCCACTATACCTACAATCTTAACACCTACCTTATGTGCCTCCCGTATAGCATTTATTTCCTTTCTTACATCAACTACAACAATAATATCCGGGGGTTTTGTAAGAGTTCTCATTCCCTCAAACTTTTTTAGCAGTTTCTCTTTTTCTTTCAGCAGGAGTGCTACTTCTTTTTTAGTATAGACGGATAACTTACCTGTCTTTTCCATCTCTTCTATTTCTTCCAGCCGAACAATCCTCTTTTTTATCTCAGAGAAATTGGTAAGCGTACCTCCCACCCATCTGTAGTTAACATATGGCATACCGCATTTCTCTGCTGACTGTTTTACGGGTTCTTCTGCCTGTTTTTTAGTACCGACAAAGAGTATCACTTTATTGTTTTCAGCGGCTTGTTTCAAAAATTCACCCGCTTCTTTTATCTTTTCTGCGGTCTTCTCAATATCTATAATGTAGATACCCTGCCTTTTGCCATACAAAAATTGCTTTATACGAGGGTCAAATTGCCTTGCTGGATGTCCAAAGTAGACACCGTTTTCTAAAAGTTCTTTTATATTAACTTCCATTTTCTCCTTTCTGTACTGTTTTTATAACAATTTACAGGGATATAAAACGGATATATTTTATATCTTTAAAAAAATAAAGTCAATCTACATCTTTTTCAATTTGTTTCTTTTTACTTAGAATTGTATTTTACACTAAAAAGTTGTAAAATGCAAAAAAAGGAAATTTATGAAAAAAGTAAGAGATTTTATGGTAGGGAATCTGCCTGTTGTAACGGAGAAGACATCAATAAAAGAAATTATTGAGATATTTGCCAGTTCTCATCATAATATCCTGCCCGTAGTGAATAGTGCAGGAAAGATTATTGGACTTGTAAGTTTAGAGGAACTTTTAGACGACCTGCTTTTTTCAAGGGAAGAGGTATCTGTGCTTGAAAAGGTGTCTTTTCTTGCTGATTTCCTTACAGATGCAGTGGAAAAGGTTGAGTATATATCACCTCTTGTTCTTGCTAAAGACGTAATGCAAACAAATGTTTATACGGTAAAAGAGGAAGAGTCAATGCTTAAAGCAGCCATTCTTATGAAAAAGAAAAATGTCCATCGTCTTATAGTGGTTAATAATGAAAATATCCCTGTGGGTTATGTTTCAAGGAATGAGGTTTGCAAAGCATTCCTCTTTTAGTATCAAATGGACACAAAAGCACTTATAAGTATCGCGGTTTTTATAATCTGCTATTTTTTTATAGCAGTGGAACACTCACCGAGGGTGTATATTGCACTAGCAGGTTCATTCCTTCTGGTACTCCTGCAAATATATACACCTAAAGAGGTTGCCTTATATGTGGACTGGGAAACCATCGGCTTTCTCTTCGGGATGTTTATAACTGTAAAGATTATTGAAAAATCAGGGTTTTTCAACTACTTTTCTCTTTTACTTGCGCGAAAACTTGATTTTAATCCAATCAGGGTTTTCATCTTCTTTCCATCTTTGGCGTGTATTATGTCAAGCATTATGGACTCAATTACTGTTATTACCTTTCTTGCTCCGCTTACCTATGCCTTAAGTAAAATACTTGACTTTGACCCGGTTATATATATTGTGGCTGAGGTCTGTCTGGCAAATATAGGAGGTGCAGGAACGGTAATGGGAGACCCTCCAAATGTGGTACTTGCTTCTATGTTTAACTTGGGATTCACTGATTTTTTGAAGCATAACTGGATTTTGAGCATCCTGGCTGGATGGGGAGCAATATATGTTTTTTATATTATGCATAGAAAGACACTTTTAAAACTTAATCAAAAAATAAAGAAAGAAGAATTAAAAAAGATTGTCCCTGAAGAAGCAATAGAAGATAGATTTTTAATGAAGGTAGGACTGTTATCACTTTTAGCAACAGTTTTTCTACTCATAGGAAGAGATTTTTTAAAAGAGATACTTCCGGTAAATATAGCACTTGCAAGTTTAATACCATCGTTTACTGTACTTGCCACAAAAGGGCATTATGAGAAGTTAAAAGGTATCATTAAAGAGATTGATATTGAAACCTTGCTTTTTCTAACAGGGCTTTTTGTTATAGTCGGAGCGCTTGAAAAGACAGGTGTTATGCGAATTATCGCATTATCAATAAAAGAGTTTGCAAATCACCCTATTGGAATAACAGGAGTTATCTTCTGGGGCGGGGCTTTTACAAGTGGTGTTATAGATAATGTTCCTGCGGCAATAAGTCTGGGATATGTGATAAAAAATCTTGTCCCTTTACTCTCTTATTCTTTTACACTTCTCATATGGGCTGCAAGTTTAGGACTGGATATAGGTGGTAATTTCACACCTGTAGGGGCAAGCGCTAATGTAATTGGTTACACATTTCTGGAAAGCCAGCATGGGAAGATAGGGTGGGGTAGATGGATTAAACTTACTATTCTGCCTAATTTTACAGCGCTTCTGATATGTATGATAGGTTTGGTATTAAAGTATATAATAGGATTTTATTAATAGACCCGCTATCAATAACAATATTATTATCCAGTTGATATACTCCCTGTTTTCTCTTAGCTGTTCCCAGGAAAATTCATATCTGTTTATTTTTTTGAGAGAAGGAATGAAACAGGAAGTACTTTTTTTATAGTTTATGTACTCATCTCCGAATTTTTCAGTAAGAAACTTTTCCTCTTTCAACATTGCAGGTATATATGTGAGAGGGAAAAAGATAATGAAGAACAGAAAAACAAAAAAATTCTGAGAAATGATTAATAACCCGAGCGAGAGTAAAAAACTTCCAAGGTAAAGTGGATGCCTGCATATTTGATAAGGTCCAGCAGTGGTAAGAGACACATTTTTTTTTATGGTGCCCGCCGCTATTACCCTGATGAATATGCCAGCAAAGATGAAAGGAATCCCTGTAAGAAATGTGACAGGAGATATTTTTCCTAAAACCAATACAAGAAAAAAGAAAATCAGGTTGAAAGTGGTTCTCTTCTCCGCTAATTTTAAGAAAGTGTTTTTAATTCTATGTTTCCCCATAAGAACATCTCTTTCCCTTTTATTATAAGCAACCCTTCAATGAATGGAAATCTCTTCAGTTCTGCTTCTATCTTTCCTTTTTTAATACTGTCTTCTGTAATAAGATTTCCGAAATACGTAGCAGCACCATCAGAAAATGCTGCTGAACCTGATACTACGGTAACTGCATCCGCCTTACCATAACTGAAAGAGTGTCCAACTGTCCCGCTTGATGTCGCAATACCAAACGGCTTTGAGCCACCCGGAAACACAAGCCCGATATTGAAAGATAAAGGAGATTCACCTGCGTAAATCCCCGCGGTAAATTCTCTATCCATTTTTACAAAGATATCTCCACCATTTTCAATAAGTATTTGTTTGCTTAATGGAAGCATCTTTCTCCCGACTATCTCTGCAATTGCTCCAGCAACAGAAGCCATAGGACCTGTCTCTGTCATCCTTGCGGACTCACACATAAGTTTTATAATCGCTTCTTCACTCTCGCAGGGCACAGGAGAAAAAGATGTATAAAATTCAGGATGGTATTTAATATAATTTTTTATAATCTGTCGTTGCCTGATAACATCCTTTTCAATCTCTTCCTTCAGGTTTTTTTCTGCAAGGACAAGAAGGTCTGTTTCTTCCACCCTTACCTCAAACTTTTTAAGTCCTGTGCTTCTTGAAAAATTCCTATAAAATCTTTCTCTGCAGGTATCCTTTTCCATCGGCTTTATTATAACATAATGTTGCATATCATCCTTGAATACTGTAAACTATAAAAACATATACAGGTACAGGGGGACAAAATGAAATATATGTGGGAAGGAAGGTTTCAAGAAAAGACAGAAGAAGATGTGATAAATTTTACTTCTTCACTTGCCATAGATAAAAAACTTGCTTTATATGATATTGAGGGAAGTATGGGCCATACAAAAATGCTGGTAAAGTGCAGGATTATAAACAGAAAAGATGGAGATAAAATTATTTCCGGGCTGAAAAAGGTAAAGGCAGAGATAGAAGAAGGGAAATTCAAATTTATTCCATCAGATGAAGATATCCATACAGCGATAGAAAGGCGTCTCATAGAAATTTCGGGTAAATCTGGAGAGCGTCTCCATACTGCAAGGTCAAGGAACGACCAGATAGTCCTTGATGAACGGCTCTATCTGAAAGATGTGCTTGCCAGAATGCTATCTCTCACAGCAACATTACAGAAAAAGTTTGTTGAAAAAGCAGAACAGAACTTCTCTGCTATAATGCCAGCATATACACATTTGCAGCAGAGTCAGCCGGTGCTTCTGTCTCATTATTTACTTGCTTATGTAGAGATGCTTGAAAGGGATAAAACACGTATGAAAGAAGCGTATAAACGGGTGGATATCCTTCCGGCAGGTGTATGCGCCTGCTGTGGAACATCTCTACCCGTTGACAGGGAATATCTCGCAAAACTATTGGGATTCTCAGGAGTATCAAAAAACAGTTTAGATACAGTTGCCAGCAGGGATTTTTTAATTGAAAGCGCTTTTGACTGTGTACTTCTTATGTTAAATTTGTCACGATTTTCAGAAGACCTTATTCTGTGGAGCACTTATGAGTTTGGATTTGTTGAACTTCCTGAAAAGTTCTGCACCGGGTCAAGTATAATGCCTCAGAAAAAGAATCCCGACATACTGGAACTCATCAGAGGAAAATCTGCTTCAGTAACAGGAATGCTTGCAGGACTGATGACCCTTATGAAAGGGCTCCCACTTTCTTATAATAGGGACATCCAGGAAGATAAACGGCTTGCATTTAGTATATTTGAGGATACTCTTGCTTCTCTGGATATCCTTTCAAAATTGGTCGCCAGAATTATTTTCAAAAAGGACGTAATGCTAAAAAAACTCTCTCAATTCACACTTGCAACTGATATCGCCGAATATCTTGTAAAAAAGGGAATACCTTTCAGAAAAGCACATAAGATATGTGGTTCTATTGTTCAGTATTGCCTTGAAAAGGACAAAAATTTTTCCGACCTCACAATGGAGGAATGGAAAAGTTTCTCTTCACAAATTTCAGGGGATATAAAAACTATATTGACTTTTGAAAATTCTGTAAAGCGTAAAAAGTCATACGGTGGAACCTCCCCAGAACTTGTCAGAAAGGAGATTGATAGATGGAAGAAAATATTGATGTAATATTCAATGGGTTTTTTAGATATAAAAACGGAAGATTCTATGCAGAAGATAAGGCAGTGGAAGATATTGCTGAAAGATATGGTACTCCCTGTTATGTATACAGTTATCATTCTCTGGTTTCCAAAATAAAAAAGTTCAAAGAGGCGTTCGATGGAATAAATACTCTTATCTGCTATTCAATCAAGGCAAATTCAAATCTTTCCATCCTTAAGATAATTAAAGAGCAGGGGTTGGGAGCAGATGTGGTATCAGGAGGAGAACTCCGTAGAGCACTGCTTGCACATTTTCCTCCCGATAAAATTGTCTTTGCAGGTGTAGGGAAAAAAGATGAAGAGATAGAGATGGGTGTAAAGAAAAACATCTATTGTTTTAACATTGAAAATGAAGACGAAATTGATATTATAGAAAAATATGCAAGGAAGTATAGAAGACAGGTTATATGCAATCTGCGACTTAACCTTGATATAGATGTTGATACCCATCATTATGTGAAGACATCAAAAAAAGAAACAAAATTTGGTATCGATATTCCCTCTGCCATCAGCATTTTAAGAAAGAATAGAAATAATAGATATATTGAGATAAAGGGATTCCATCTTCATCTTGGTTCACAATTGAAGGATATCCACCCTTATGTTAAGGCACTGGAAAATGTTAAACATTTATGCAGTGAAATTAACTTCAGACCGGAGATGATAGATTTAGGTGGTGGCTTTGGTATCCCATATTCTTCAGATGATAAGGTAAAAGACATTGAATATTTTGGAATTGCAATAAAAGAGAAAATAAAAGAGATAGGTGTAAAGCTGCTTATTCTTGAACCTGGCAGATATATTGTGGGAAATACAGCAGTGCTATTATGCAGGGTTTTATATGTAAAAAGAAGACAGGATAAAAATTTTGTTATAACAGATGCCGGGATGAACGACCTTATAAGGCCTGCCTTTTATGGTAGTCATCACAGTATATTACCTGCTAAAAAGAGAAGAGTGAAAGAATACCTGAAGGCAGATATTGTAGGTCCTATATGTGAAACAGGCGATTATCTCGGGAAAGATATTGAAGTTCCATATAATATCAAAAGAGGAGATATACTGGTCGTGGGAAGCGCGGGGGCATATTGTTTCAGCATGGCATCCAACTATAACAGTAGACCGAGACCGTGTGAGATAATGGTACAGGGAAACAGGGACTTTGTTATAAGAAAAAGGGAAGATTATAAAAACCTATGGGATGGTGAACTTTGAAAAATTTCTGCTTTCATAGAATTTGCCATCACCATTTATTATAAATACAGATATCCCTTCAAGTTTATTCACCAGATTGATACTCTTCTCAATCCCCAGAACAAAAAATGCTGTAGCGAAAGCATCTGCTGTAGTTGCATCAGGTGCAATCACTGTAACAGCAACAGGAAAATCCTGAACTGTCTTACCTGTTAAAGGATTGATAATATGCCCATATTTCTTACCTTTTATATAAAGATACCTTTCATAGTCCCCTGATGTTGCAACTCCACAATTGTTTAGATAGAGTGTTTTTACTGTTTTTTCTTTATGAAAGGGGTCTCTTATCCCGATTTTCCATTTTCCTCCCTCAGGATTTTTTCCGAAGCAATATATATCACCCCCTGCATTGACAAGCCCGCTGTTTATCCCATTTTTTTTAAGAAAGTTGGCGGTGCTGTCCACCATATATCCCTTCGCTATACCTCCAGTATCTATCTCTGTCTTTTTCGGTATCTGGATTATATTATCCTTTACCCTTATTTTTTCATATCCGATACATTGCAATATCATTCTTATTTTCTCTTCAGATGGAGGTGCCCCTGTTTTTTCGGATTCTCTGTAGAGATTGATAAGAGGAAGGATAGTTATATCAAAAGCACCTCCGGTTATTTTGCTTACTTCTATACTTTTTTTAATTACATGTATAATGTCACTGGATGCCTCTATCTTTTTTTCTCTGTTCAATCGGCTGATTTCACTATCAGGGATATACACGCTGAATTTTTTTTCAAGTTTTTTTATAATGGAAAATGCTCCATCAAGTATTTTTTCATAGTTCGGTGATTTTTCCATTGTAATAGATACAAACGTTCCCATAGCGGGTTCTTCTCTGGACACATAAGGAATAGAGGACTTTCCAGAAGCAAAACATCCAGTGAGTAATATGGACAGAGTTAAGAGATATTTTTTCATAGTGGATTGAGACATGTAAATATCAAAAGCAAAAATTAAAAGTCAAAACTTAAAATTATTAAAATTTTTTATCCTGCTACTTGCTACTACTCTACTCATCTTCTAAAGGGAGGGGGTGTTCCCCCTCCCTCTGACCCTACTTAATATCTACCTTGATGGTCTTTCTTTTCATCTCAGGTGTCTTGGGAAGCACCACCTCAAGTATTCCATCCTTGTAGGTGGCTGATACCTTCTCCTTATCAACGGGGCAGGGTATCTCAATGCTGCGGGAGAAGGAACCTTCCCTTATTTCCTTCCTGTAATAATTCTCCTTTTTCTCTTCCTTTGTCTGGCTCTTCTTGCCTGACAGTACAAGAGTATCACCTTCTATGGTAAGGGATATATCCTCTTTCTGAAGACCCGGCAGTTCTGCTTTCACAAAAACATTGTTTTCATCCTCATATATATCAACTGCCGGAATTTTGGTATATCCCTCCCATAGATGGAAGTCAGGCCTGAAGATGTCCAGCATCCTGTCAAATTCATCCCTCATATCTATCATCTCTCTCCATGGATTCCATCTTGCCAGTTTTGCCATATCCATCACCTCCTTCCTTTTTTTCATCGTTTTAGATGCAGAAAGAGGTGATGAGGTTTCAAGATTACGACAATTATTTTATCCTTTCTTTTACCCTTTCCAGAAGTGTCTCTTCATCAGGTATATTGGCTGTATCTATTTTTGTATCCATAAAGGCATCTATAAACACTCTTATCAGTGTATTTTTTGTTATCCTTTCTTTTCTAAAGGCAGGTGCTCTGTTTTTCTGAATCTCTCTTGTAAGTTTCTCAAGAAAATCAAGCTGGTCTTCTCTCAGAAGAGAGGTAAGGCGCACCTCAAATGTTTTAAATTTTGGTATAGTGCCTTTATGCATTTCTTTCTTATCAGGAGAGATTTTAAGTTCAATTTCTTTTTCTATGGCTTTCTTCTCTGTGACGGTGGGCTGTATCCATTTCAACGGGTCCCTTCCAAGTCCTGTCTTTTTCATTTTCTCTTCTCCTGTTTTAATATCTCTACTGCAAGTTTTTTATAATCCTCCCATCCATGACTGCCGGGGGCAAAATCCTTAATACTCTTTCCAAAACCAGGTGCTTCTGCAAGACGGACATTTTCCCTTATCTTTGTCCTGAATACCTTACCCTTGAAGTGTGCCCGAACTTTGTCTGTCACATCTCTGCATATATTTTTTCTACTATCAAACATTGTGACTATTATCCCTGTTATTTCAATACCCGGATTTAACCTCTCTTTTACAATATCTATTGTTTGTATAAGTTTTGTCAATCCTTCAAGTGCAAAAAATTCTGCCTGAATGGGAATAAAAATTTCACTGGCAGTGGTAAGGGCATTGACCGTTAAAAGCCCAAGGGATGGTGGACAATCTATAAGTATATAATCAAAGTCCGTTTTATATTTTTTAAGTGCGTCCCGCAATACAACCTCCCTTCCTATCTCATTAACAAGTTCTATCTCTGCACTCGCCAGTTCTATACTCGCAGGAATAAGAAAAAGATTTTTCTCATATGTTTCAACTATTGCATCTTTTATAGATATCTTTTTAATAAGGACATCATAGATAGATTTCTGTATCTGTGGTGGTTCAAACCCAAGATGTATGGTTGTGTGTGACTGCGGGTCAAGGTCTATCAATAAAACCTTTCTATCCTGTTTTGCCAGAAAAGCACCTGCATTTACCACAGTTGTTGTCTTTCCCGAACCACCCTTTTGATTGATTACCGCTATTTTTCTCATAGCGCCTCCCTGTTGTATGAAGTTATGAACTTCCTAATAATATAAAATATAACTTTCTGTTTGTCAATAAATTTTTTTAATGTTAATATTTTCCTATGAAAATTACAGGAAAAACTAAAATTACAGGTGTTTTCGGATACCCTGTGAAACATTCCCTATCACCTGTTTTTCAGAATGCTGCATTTCAACATCTGGGTCTTGATTATGTCTATATCCCTGTTGAAGTTGCCCCTGAAGATATCGGGAAGGCAGTTGAAGGAATAAGAGCAATGAACTTTGCCGGAGTTAATATCACCATACCTCATAAGAAAACTGTTATTCCTTATATTGATGAACTTGACAGGGAAGCAGAGATACTTGGAGTGGTTAATACACTCGTGAACAGGGCAGGGAAAATAAAAGGATACAGTACAGATGGCTACGGCTTTATACTTTCTATCAAAGAAAGCGGTATCTTTCTAAAAGACAGCACAGTATTTCTGCTTGGTGCAGGCGGGTCTGCCTGTGCTATAGCAGGTGCGCTGGCAAAAGCACGGATTAGAAAGCTCTATATATGTAACAGAACTGAAGAAAGAGCAATTATGTTAAAGGAACATCTGTCAGAAAAGTTTAATTTCAAAAACGTTTCTGTCGTTCCTTTTGAAGAAAGAAATACAGAAAAATACTGGAAAGATGTTGATATCCTTGTTAATACCACATCCGTTGGGATGAAAAAAGGAGACCCACTCCTTATTGATAGAAAGTTTATTAATTCACTTAAGCTTGTATATGACATCATATACAACAGAAAGACAGAACTTATAAAAACAGCAGGAAAATCAGGGATTAAAACTATTGATGGGCTATCAATGCTAATATATCAGGGAGCTGTATCATTTGAATTATGGACAGGGATTAAAGCACCTGTGGATGTTATGAAAAGTGCTGTACAGAAATATAAAAAATAAATTATTCTTGACAGTGATTATATAGTATGTTATTGTAAAATAGTTGAAAGAGACAAGGAGGAAAAATGGGAGCATTGATAGGAGGAATTATAGCGGTAGTTTTAGGTATTTTAGGACTTGCTAACTGGTGGGGTTATTTTGTTAAGGCGTTGATGGCTGCGGTTCCATTTCTGCTTCTTATCGGCGGGGTAATAGCAATTGCCGCCGGGATAAGTGATATAAAAGATAAGATGGAAGAGAAAAAAGAGAAGAAAGAAGAGAAACCAGCACAGTAAAAAATATGAAATTTAAAGGGGGAGAGAATTTTATCTTCCCCTTTTTTATTTTATTATAAGATTGAGGATTTTATCCTTAATATAGATGTGCTTAACAATGGTTTTATCAGTAAGCCATTTTGAAATAGAAGGTTCCTTTGCAGCAAGTTTCAGGACTTCTTCTTCAGAACAACCGGCAGAAATGGTTATCCTGCCACGGAGTTTACCATTTATCTGAACTGCAATAGAAACACTCTCATCTATCAGATACTTTTCGTCTACTTCAGGCCATTTTTCATAAAATATAGATGTCTCTTTCCCTGATAGCTTCCACATCTCTTCACATATATGAGGAGTAAAAGGTGACATAAGTTTTATAAATCTCTGCCATACACTAACAAGTTTCTTTTCAGAGCACTCTTTATTTTCTACCATTTTAGAAAAGATATTTATAAACTCCATCATCTTCGCTATTGCAGTATTGAAATGGAAGTCCTTTGTTATATCTTCAGTAATGGCCTTTATTGTCCTGTTTATAACCCTTTCAGTATTAACATCGCCTGCGTCTGTCCCAACTGCCTTATAGGAAAGTATATTACTATTTAAGTTCCAGACCCTGTTTATAAATCTCCATGCACCTTCAATTCCTTTTTCTGACCATTCAAGGTCCAGTTCAGGTGGAGCAGCAAAAAGTATAAAAAGACGGAGGGTATCCACTCCGTATGTCTTTATCATATCTTCAGGGTCAACAACATTCCCTTTTGACTTTGACATCTTTGCTCCATCTTTTATAACCATACCCTGACAGAGAAGATTTTCAAATGGCTCCTTGAAATTTATATAGCCAAGGTCATTCAGTACCTTCACAAAAAACCTGCTATACAAAAGATGCAATATTGCATGTTCTATACCTCCTATATACTGGTCAACAGGCATCCAGTAGTTTACCTCTTTTTTGTCAAATGGCTTGTCTTTTATATCCCCTGATGCATATCTTAAAAAATACCAGGAGGAATCCATAAAGGTATCCATTGTATCTGTCTCTCTTTCTGCATCCCCCCCACATTGCGGACACTTACAATTAAAAAATTCAGGAACATACTTGAGCGGTGATTCACCCTGTCCTGTAATATTTACATTATAGGGGAGTGTAACCGGCAGGCCTTTTTCAGGGACAGGGACAGTACCGCACTTTTTACAGTATATAATTGGTATGGGAGTTCCCCAGTATCTCTGCCTTGATATACACCAGTCCCTTAAACTATAACAGACCGCCTTTTTACCTTTACCATGTTTTGCAAGATATTCGGTTATTACCTCCATAAACTCTCTGTTTGAGAGTCCGTTAAACTGCCCTGAATTTACCATTATCCCTTCTTCTTCATATGCAACCTCAAGTTTTTCGGGAATTTTATCCCATGCAGGATTTTTTATAACAACTTTTACAGGCAGATTATACTTCTGCGCAAATTCAAAGTCCCTCTGGTCATGCGCAGGAACTGCCATAATAGCACCTGTGCCATACTCCATAAGCACATAGTTCCCTATCCATACAGGTATCTTTTCATTATTAACAGGATTTATGGCATCTATGCCTGTATACACTCCTTCTTTTTCCATCTTTGCTATAGATGCTGTGGCAACCCCCTGTTTTTTAAATTTATCAATAAAGTTTTCTATTTTATCTTTGAATGGGCTCTTTTTTGTAATTTCATCTATAAGAGGATGTCTCGGGGACAATACAACATATGTAGCACCAAAGAGGGTATCAGGTCTTGTAGTAAACACAGTAAGGTCTTTATTTAACTCAGGTATTGTGAAAAGAACTTCACTTCCATAACTCTTGCCTATCCAGTTTTTCTGCATTGTAATGACACGTTCGGGCCAGTTTTTTATTCCGGAGAAGTCAAGAAGTTTTTCAGCATATTCAGTAATTTTTACAAACCACTGGGATAACTCCTTCTGCTCAACCGCTGAACCACATCTCCAGCATTCACCATCTATAACCTGTTCATTTGCGAGAACAGTACTGCAGGAGGGACACCAGTTAGCAGGGGAAAGTTTTTTGTATACCAGCCCTCTCTTATAAAACTGAAGGAAGAAATACTGATTCCACCTGTAATAATCAGGGTCACAGGTCACCACTTCCCTTTCCCAACAATAAGATATACCTAATTTTTTAAGCTGTCTTCTTATGGTATCTATATTTTTATATGTCCAGTCCCTGGGGTGTATCTTCTGCTTTATTGCAGCATTTTCAGCAGGCATACCAAATGCATCATAGCCGATAGGGTGGAGAACGTTAAATCCGTTCATCATAAGAAAACGGGCTATAACATCTCCTATTGTATAATTCCTTACATGCCCCATATGTATCTGGGCTGATGTATATGGAAACATCTCAAGGACATAAAATTTTTTCTTATCAGGTGCAAATGTTGCTCTGTATATCCCTGACTCCACCCATCTTTTTTGCCACTTCTCTTCTACCTTGCTAAAATTATATTTTTCCATTTTATCAACCCACCGATATTATAACAAACGATATTTCTCATCTATTCTATTATAAATCCACATTTTTTTCAATTTCTTGGTATTTATTGTAAAATATCCGAAGAGAAAAAGGAAAAGTGATAAGAAATGGAAAATAGGGGGTGCTAAATGGAGATTTTTTTTAGCAGGAAAAACAGGATATATGAGATGGTTGAGAGGTATCTTAATAAGATGCTTGAGACAGGAGAACTCTTCAAAAAGACGGTGGAGAAATATTTTGAAACAGGGCTCTCCAGAGAATTTAAGGAGATGATAGAAACAACACATCTCTCTGAATCAATGGCTGATGATATCAGACGGGAGATTGAACTTGAGATGTATGAAAAGTCCCTTATTCCAGAGTCCAGAGGTGACATATTAGGACTCCTTGAATCAACCGATGAGGTTATGAACAAGGCACAATCGGTATTGTACCAAATTGAAACAGAAAACCTTGAAATTCCCGAGGAACTTCACGAAGATTTTTTGAAATTAATCCACAATAATATCTCTGCCTTTGAAGTGGCAATAGATGGTTTCAGAACACTCTTCCATAATCTTAAAGAAGTTAGAGAAAAAATCCAGGAAGTGGATAAAAGGGAAAGTTCATCAGATAGGATGGAACGGGAACTTATAAGAAAGATATTTGCCGGTAGTTATGATACAGGGAAAAAGATACTTCTTAAAGACCTTGTCATTGAGATTGGAAATATTTCGGATATGTCTGAAGAGGTGACAGACCGTCTGAACATAGTGGCTGCTAAAAGGATGGTATAAATGGATTTACGGTTGCTTGGTCCTTTATATATGGGATGGGCACTGGGGACAAATCATGTTGCAAATATCTTCGGGACAGCGGTATCTTCATTTATGGTAAGATACCGGACGGCAGTTTTTCTCACTGCTGTATTTGTCCTGCTGGGCGCGTTATACGGTGGAAAGGCAGGGATGAAAACCCTTTCGGGGTTAACATCTCAGACAGGTAATACAGCGTTTATAATATCTGTTGCTGCCGCAATGACTGTTACGCTTATGACTCTTTTGAAATTACCTGTATCCACATCCGAAGCAGTTGTAGGTGCTATAATCGGTACGGGTATTATAAACAGACATATCCAGCCAGGGCTCTTAACAAAGGTCTTTATATGCTGGGTTACCACTCCTTTAGGTGCAATTATAATCTCCATCCTTCTGTATTCCGCACTTTCAAGGATAATAAAAAAGCGAAACATACACTTCATAACATACGATAGACTGATGAGAAACCTGCTTATATTAAGTGGTATCTATGGTGCCTATGCTCTTGGTGCCAACAATGTAGCAAATGTTACAGGTGTATTTTACAGGACAGGAATGCTTGATATAAGACAATCACTCCTTATAGGCGGTATAAGTATATCTCTGGGGGCATTAACTGGAAATAAAGGGGTGATATTCACGGTGGGCAGAAAAATTATACCTGTTGATGCATTTTCTGCCTTTATTGCGGTTTTATCCCACTCTATAATATTACATATCTATGCCCATATAGGTGTCCCTGTTTCTTCATCGCAGGCGATTGTGGGCGCTGTCTTTGGTATCGGAGTGGTTAAAGGAATGCGGACAGTAAATAAAAAGACTGTCTTGAAGATACTATCCGGCTGGTTTTTCACTCCCCTTGCAGGTATGCTATTTTGTCTTGGACTATATTCCATCTTTTATTAATCTTTGCACTCTGATAAATTGCTGTAGTTAAAAGAGGATGTTATAATAAATTTTTACAGGGAGATAAACAGATGGAAAGTATTTATTTCTATATGGGAGCAAGGATTTATTTTGAAATGGGAGGTATAGAAAAGTACCTTTCTCAAATAAAAAAATATGGTAAAAAAGCTTTTATCGTGAGTGGAAAAAGTTTTATTTTTAAGTCAGGACTTTTTGGCAAAATAACAGATATACTTTCAAAAGAAGGTATGGAGTATACATCCTATCCAGGTGCAAGTCCGGAACCAGATACAGATGATGTGGATAACGGGGCGAAACTCTGTGTAAAAGAAGGTTGTGATTGCATTTTAGCAATCGGTGGTGGTAGTGCAATGGATGTAGGAAAGGCAATAGCGGTCGTTGCCACAAATGGTGGCTCTGTCAGGGACTACTTTGGAGAGATGGAATATAGAAATGAGCCACTACCTGTTATTGCCATACCCACCACCTGCGGGACAGGAAGTGAAGTTACAAGATTTGCTGTTATAGTTGATAGAAGCCAGAATACAAAAAAGACAGTAAGCAGTGAACTTATAATACCCAAACTTTCAATACTTGATGCAGAAGTATTAAAGTCACTTCCCGTACATCTTGCAGTTGCTACAGGGATGGATGCCTTTGCACATTCTTCAGAAAGTTATCTCTCCAAAAGAGCGGATGCCCTTTCAAAGGTGTTTTCAAAAGAGAGTTTGAAAGTCCTGCTTGAATTCCTACCCCGTGCAAAAGAAGACACTTTAGATGCAAAAGAAAAAATCTTCCTCGCTTCACTCATTGCTGGCTTTGCACTGAATAAAACAGGCACCATTATAGTTCACGGTATGGGATATGCACTCACCATTTTATACAATACCCACCACGGAACTGCCAACGCATTACTTCTGCCTTATGTCTTTGAGTACTTAAAAAGAAATGGTTATGAAGAAGAGATGGCTGAACTTGAAGAGTTGTGGGGTGAAACGGAAGGACTGAAAGACTTTGTAAAGAATTTAGGAATCCCTTCAAGATTAAGAGACATCGGAATTGGTAAGGATGAGATAGAAAAACTTGCAGGCCTTGCTGTTATAGGCACGCAGAGGTCAATGAAAAATATGAAGATACTGATGGAAAGAGATGACTTCAGAAAAATTTTTGAAAGTGCGTGGTAATAGAGGTGTCAAATGAATACGAAACTTTATGAGATGACTCTGAAAGAAGTAAGAGAAAGCGGTCCTTTTGAAGTTGCTATCCTGCCGTGGGGTTCCTGTGAACCGCATAATCTTCATCTTCCATATGGATGCGACTCTATCGTTGCAGAAAAAATCAGTTTACTGAGTGCGGAGAAGGCAAAAAGAAAAGGTGCAAAAGTTATTGTTCTTCCATGCATACCGATTGGGGTTAATTCGAATACAATGGAGTTTCCTTTAACACTTAATTTGTTTCCCACTACTCAGCTTACGGTATTAAAAGATATTGTAAAATCCCTTGAAAAACACCGCATCTATAAACTCATCATACTTAACGGACATGGTGGCAATGACTTCAGATTTATGGCAAGGGAATTATATGGAAAGACCGATGTTCGTATATTTGTCTTAAACTGGTGGGAAATAGCGCAGGATATTGTTGAAAAGGTCTGTGATGACACGTCAGGAGAACATGGAAACGAACCTGAAACATCTTGGTTTATGTATCTCTGCCCTGACATGGTTCATCTTGAATGGGCAGATGAAGGGAAAGTAAAAGAACCGGTTCTTAATTCATTAAAGAAAAACCTGCTGTGGTTCACAAGACCATGGCATCTGCTTACCACTAATGCAGGATATGGAAACCCTAAAAAAGCAACTATAGAAAAAGGAAAGACAATAGTTGAGGTAACAACAGACAGGATTGCTGAAATAATAAAAGAACTATCTGATGTGGAAATAACAGATACCTTCCCTTACTGATATGAAACTTATTCATTTCTCAAAAATTAAAAAGATAGATAAAGGAATTGTCCTCGGGATAGGAAAGTTTGACGGTGTACATTCAGGACATCAGAAAATTCTTGAAATTGTTGTAAAAGAAGCGGAAGAAAAGGGCAGGGTGGCAGGAGTTGTTACTCTCAGAAAATTTCCTGTGGAGTTTTTACTATGTCCCTGGGAGGAAAAACTTTCTCTGTTGAAAGAAGCAGGAATGGAATTGTGTATCTGGTGTGACCTTGATGAGGTATCCCATCTTTCTCCTCAAGAATTTTTAGATATGTTGCTTGGAGCCGGGGTTAAGACAATTGTCGTCGGTTACAACTTCCGTTTCGGCAGAGGAAGAAGGGGGGATATAAAATTTTTACAGAAACAATCAAAGAAAAGAAATTTTTCTCTTATAGTGGTGCCTTCTTATAAAAAAAATGGTGAAATAGTAAGCGCATCAAAGATAAGAGAGATGATAAAAAATGGTGAGATTGAAAAGGCAAACAAATTTTTAGGCAGATATTTTTCTGTATCAGGCAGGGTTGTGAAGGGAAGTGGTATCGGGAAAAAGATAGGTTTTCCCACGGCAAACCTCTCCCTTGAAAATAATATCTGTATTGGAGAAGGTATATATGCTGGCTGGGCTGTCTATAAAAAACGAATTTACAAAGCAGCAATAGTTACAGGAAAATCCCCTACTTTCAATGATGATATAAATAAGTTTGAGGTCTTCCTTATAAACTACGAGAAAAAAAGGGACTTATATAACCAACATCTGCAGGTTTTCTTATATAAAAAACTCAGGGCTCAGATTAAGTTTAAGAATACTGTAGAATTAAAAGCCCGGATAGCAAAGGATATTCAAAATATAAAACTGCTTCTGAAAAATATATCTGCTCCGGTTTTATAAAAACTTTACTCATATATTTCATATAAAGTCCCATCCAGAATAAACTGAACATTCCTGCTAAGAGCAAGAAACTGTCCTGCTTTTGGTTTCTTTTTTATCAAATCAAAGTATTCCGGACTTCCAAATTGGATTCTTGATATCCTGGGATTCTGTGTTCTGGCAACAGCAGAATCAACCCATATATTACCATTCTGATATACAGCCCGCCCCTGTACATTTTTCACCTGAGATGTAAGATTGTGTACCCTGCCAGAAGTATCTACATAGGACAGCCGGTCCTTACCCTGATAAATCTGCTGATAATTCTGAGTGGTCCTTAAAGCAGATATTTCCTCGCTGGCAACTACACTTTCTTTGCCTGACTTTTTATACATACTTCTGTACTCTTTCTCGCTGGATTTTAACAGAGACGCAGGCATATTACTACTTAATGGAGATGCATTATTTCCAGTTCTTCCTGTGGACTCACGACGCTGTTCATCCTCTACAATCAGAAAACTTGTATAAGGAGTAATAATTCCATATCTGGTAGCCACCTCAATAATCTCTTCTTTTACTTCTTTATTCTCTCCGTTTAACCTTACTTCATCCAGGAGATACCCGATATGCTGTGCTGCCCATATATGAGGTATAAATTCATTTGCAGGATTAATGTGAGGGAAAGAAATGTTATATTCAAAAGATTTTTTCTTGCCTTCAACAATACCTTCAAGAATAATTTCTGTACTACCACCTTTTTTATATCTGCCGGTAATAACTATCTGTGAGTTCTTAAACAGGTCAGGAATTTTTTTAGGATAGGTACTATAAGTATTTAAAGCATTTATTTTAATCCTTATATTTGAAAGCACCGGATATCTTATCTTTTCGTAAAAGGAGGTTATCTTAATTTCTATATCTTCTTCCGGGGTAACATAATCCCTGTAACCTGAAGAAATTTCTGCGATACGGTCAAGAAGATGAGTGTTTATTTCATAGTCAATACCGAAAACAAATATCCTGACGCCTTTTCTATTCTTCTGTTCAACCATCCTTATAATTTCGTCTTCATCAGTGAGCCCTATGGTTGGTTTACCATCAGTTATGAAAATAATGCTTGCAGGATTCTTATCTTCTCCCTCAAGAACGGAAAGTGCCATTGTGAGGGCTTCTTCAATATTTGTCCCACCTACAGGACGCATCTTTTCTATAAATGTTTTTGCTGATTCTATACTTTTTGTATCAACTGTTTTTAACTCCCCGAAAAGGACTTCTGCTTCTGTGGAAAATCTAACAATGTCAAACCTGTCCTTTCTGTTCAGATTACTTATACAGAAGTCAAGGGCATTCTTCGCCTGCTCTATCTTTTTACCTGCCATACTACCGGATGTATCTACAACAAACACAATGTTTTTCTGAATAATTTCTTTCTCCTGCATCATATAGGAAGGAGATATATTAAGTATAAAAAAGCCGTCTTCATCTTCTTCTTTATAGGTAAGCAGGTCTACACTTATATCTTTCCTGTCCGTTGAATAATAAACTATGAAGTCCATATCAGGCAGGACATTGGATGCCTCAAATCCTATCGTTGCCTGTAAATCGCTCTTTCTGGTTATTTCAACATTGTGGGTGGAACAGAAAAGCATTTTAATTTTTTCATCTGTTTCTATATTAACCTTTATACTTACATCTCCGATGGACTTTGAAGAGAACTTTTCTGTGTTTAAAGGGTATACATAACGAACTATCCCTGAATCTTTCTTTAACATCTGCCCGTACTGTATCCGTATTTTTTTGGAGGAACGTGGTTCTATAGGGAAAATTCTTACCTTGAAGACATCCCTGCCCGCATACTCAAGGAGAGCAGGGTCTTTCATCCTCCTCACTATATCTTCGTATATTCCTTTTGCTTTTTCAGCAGGTAAAAGTTCCGCCTGCATTTCCTGTCCATTGATATCCATTGAAAAACCACTTATGATTGCACCTTCAGGTACAGGAAATATATATATGCCTTCAAGACGGGAATTTGTGGGATTATAAAATTCCTGGTCAATGTTTGTTTTTGCAATACCATTTTTTATATCTACTTTAACCCTGTGGTATCTAACTTCAAGAGGGTAGGGGGTATTTTTCTCATTCGGATGCGGCACAATTATCAACCCATCTGCCTTTAACAAATATGCAGATAACATAAGCAGGAGCATACATAATTTTGTTTTCATTCCAGCCCTCCTTTTCAGTTAAATACAAAATGTTTCTTTTCTGACTGTGTTTTTATTGCCTGTATAAGGGCTTTATCAAGTGTATCATCTCTGGAAATCTCTGTGGCTTTCTCTGTTATATATTTCTCCCTCTCAATATTCAACTCATTTATCTTTTTCTTTATCTCCTCTCTTTTTCTGCTGATGTTTCCTATATATTCCTTCTGTTCCTTCACGCTCATATTTTTAATCTCCTCAGGCAATTCATCCTTGCCAATCTCCGACAGGTCAATACTATTCTGATTATATGCATCTACCAGGTCCCAATCAGCGTTGCTGTAATGGATAGACGCCTTGGCAACCTGTCTTGATAAAAAGCCCCCTATAGAATTCTCCTCTGTTTTCACATCAAGTTCTTTCTGTCTCTTTTTTCCTTCTTCTCCCTTTTTTCCGTATCCAAAGTATGTTTTATTAAGTTCCTGTCCGAGACGTACTATTTCTTTATCATACGGTGTTTCAATAGAGGCAATAACTTTATTCTGGTCTATATAAGAATACATTCCATCAGCAATATCCGCTCCATCCTTCCATCCTGAATTGACACCTGTATGGTAATCTCCGCAGTGTATAGTATTTACTATAATCCCTTTCTTTATGGCGTTTTTACAGGATCCTCTGTAATCAACACTTCCCTGTGTGAAAGGTTCGTTACCTGCTATAAATATCACCTTATAATCGTCATTTGATTTGCTCCACTGCAGTTTCTCCACCGCATCCTTTATTACATATCCACAGCATTCAGTTCCTCCGTTAGTCCTCAATGTAAAAAGTTCTTCTGCAACCCTGTCAAGGTCTGTGGTAAAAGGAACAATCAGTCGTACCCATCCTGCTTCAGCAGAAATGTTATCATTTCCATATTCAAATAGCGCAACCTGCAGTTCCGGTTTTTCCCCTTCTTTTCTTGCCTTCGCAAATTCATTAACCATATTCCACAGATATCCTCTTGCTTGATTTATAAGTCCGTCCATACTCCCGCTCGTATCAAGAAGAATCGCTACCTGTATAAGCGGTTTACTTTCTGCTGCATGAACCCCCAGAATAAACAGTAAAATTGATACTACTGCCATTTTCCAGAAATTCTTTTTCATATTCATTTTTCCCTCCTCCTTTGTTGCATATTAGACACACAGAAAACAAAAAAGTTCCTCTTTTTATTCAGAAAAGTGTGTTATATTTACAGAATGTCTTGGAAAGAAAGTTTATTTAGATGTTTCTTCTATATTCTGAATTTCTATAATATTACTCTGATTTACTACTTTGAGGTTATAGGGTTCCTGAGGAGATTCTTTGAGAGGGACTTCTTTATACTGTATAATCACCTTATCTTTTTCTTCTACAGTATTAACCACCTTATATGCCCTGTCTTCTATCCTTGAAGGTAAAACCACAACCATTTTTGTATCAAAATCTACATCAGGAACAGGTGTGGATAAATTCTGTGCCCTGTTCTGCATTTCCCAGATGTTCTGCCATTCATTCCTGTCCCTGATAACCATAAAGGTAGGCATTATATCACCCTTTTTTGACGGGGTGGCTTCCTCCATCTTCTTTTCTTTTGTTGCCTGTGTAACAACAGAACTTAATACTCTGACCTTTTTTCCCTCATAGGCAGAATTTTTATCTTCCGTTTCTATTTCTTTTACTGTATCTCCGTTTATACCCCCGGTTTCCTCAATACTGTTTTCTTTATCCATCTGACTCCGGGCAAGAACAGGTTTCTCTTCTATAACAGGGGCAGGTTTTACCATTTCTTCCGTTATATTAGATACTTCTTCTTTCCCTGCAGATTCTCCTTTCTGTTTTACAACATCATTAGATAACATTTCAGGAGGGGATTGATAAACAAGATGGACATCATCCCTGTGTATATTCTTCTGTATAACGAGGAACCCAAGTATAACCATCGTCAGTGTTCCGAGTACAGGAACAGTTACACATCTTGTAAAACTTCTTGTAGAAGGAAGGTTTTGCAGTATCTCTTTTTCTAAATATTCCGGTGGGTTAATAATTTCTGCCCCTGACAGCAATTTCCTGGTTTCCTGAAAACGGAGGAGTATTTCTCTACACTCAGAACATTCTTTAATGTGAACATCAACAATATCTTTAATATCCTTTTTTAAACGTCCATCTATATACAGAGAAAGAATTTCTATATTTTTATGTATTCTCATCTTAACACCTCCTGCAACGGTAAAATTTTTTCAGAGAGTTTCTGTCTGGCGCGTGCAAGGCGTGATTTTACCGTTCCTGTCCTGCACTTAAGAATTGATGCTATTTCCTCATAAGACCTGCCTTCCATATCCCTGAGTATTATAATTACTCTGTCTGCAGGAGCAAGGGCGTTTATGCAATCCTGAACAATTTTATTTCTTTCCTCTCTTTTTATATTATCTTCCACATTGCAATCATCAAAAACAGGTATCTCCATTTCATATTTATTCAGTTTGAAAGTATACGATGTAAAATTCTGTATTCTTCTTTTTCTCGTTTTGTTTTTCCATACATTACAGGTTATTCTGTATAAATATGTGGATACCTTTGAACGCCCCTCAAACCTATCAAAACTCTGGTATGCTCTCAAAAATGTCTCCTGGGTTATATCACCTGCATCAGCATGATTACCACATAACCTGTATGCCAGATTAAACACCCGCCGCATTTCCTCTTTTACTATTAATTCAAACTCTTCTCTTTTCCCCATCAGGTATTATACCCTTTTATTTATTAGACCCCACACAGAAGAAAAAGTTCCCTTTCTCTTACTACTGCAAAAAATTTCAGATATACTCTCCTGCAACATATTGTATGACACCTCTATGTAAATAACAAATCATAGAATTGATATTGCTGTACATAGTTTGCGCTGGCGTGACATATCGCAGAAGAGAATGTCTACTCAACCTTTTTCCTCTCCCCGCACAGTGGGGTGAGGGAAGAAAAGAAATATTTCTTATATACCCTATCCATACGAAAACTTGACATTTTTAAAATAGATTTATATAATTAAGTAGAAAGGAGGGGTAATGTCAAGATTTTTGTGTAAATTCATTTTGGGTGTTCCTGTTTTTCTCTG
>ERZ795046.1496-NODE-1496-length-23637-cov-4.151429_pt1 | contig 23637 bp, 17 predicted proteins | sample MGYA00375130_ERZ795046 | MGnify/ENA primary metagenome ERZ795046 (study PRJEB30175, sample SAMN05720202) | activated sludge metagenome | isolation source: anaerobic digester from wastewater treatment plant | place: Japan | collected 2015-05-15 ...
GGTGGACATCGTGATCAGCCGTCTACGCAAGAAGCTCGAACCGCTGGACTGCATCAAGACCTTGCGCAACGCGGGCTACGCGCTGGCGCTGCGCAAACAGGCGGCAGCATGAGCGCTGATCCCACCCTCGCAGCGCGCTTGCAGCAGTTCCGGCGGCGCATCACGCACTCGATCAAGCTGCGCATGGTGTTGGTGTTTCTGCTGCTGGCTGCCTCGCTCACCGTGGTGTTTCTCGTCGGCGCCCAGCGGATGTTTTCCACGGGCTGGCGTGAAGCGGCGCGCCCGCTGCTGACGGACTACGTGGATCGGGTGGCCGCCGACATCGCCGGCGATGGTCCCCCCAGCGTGGCACGTGCGCAAGCGTTGGTCGAGCACCTACCGCTGACGGTCCGCATCAGCGGCCCATTGGTCAACTGGTCCTCGCATCCCGGCCCGGAATCAAAGGCGCGGGCTCGCAGCCAGCCAGATGAAAACCCTGGCAGCTACGGGCCCGACTGGGCACCTCTCCTGCAGCGCACCACCGCCGATGGCCACACCCTGGCCTTCGGCATTGACGCGGGGGCCTTCGAGCGCCGCCCGCAACGCCTGGGCTATGTGCTGGCTGTGCTGTTGCTGCTGACCCTGATGGCATGGCTGTACGTGCGTCACCTACTCAAGCCGCTTGATGCCATCGGCGCTGGCGCACGGCGCTTCGGTGCGGGTGATTTTTCCGAGCCCATCCCGGCTCGCTTCGTCGACAACGCCAGCGAGCTGGGCGAGCTGGCCGCCACGCTCAATACCATGGGGCAAGACATCCATCAGATGCTCGAAGCCAAGCGTGCGCTGCTGTTGGCCATCAGTCACGAACTGCGCAGCCCCCTGACGCGTGCGCGCCTCAATACCGAATTGCTGCCCGAATCCGCTGATGTGCGCCCTCAACGTGATGCCTTGCTGCGCGACTTGCAGGAAATGGCCCTGCTGATCAGCGACCTGCTGGAAAGCGAGCGCCTGGCGGGACGGCATGCAACACTTCAACGCGAGCCGACTGAACTTGCGTCCCTGGCCCTGGCAGTGGTGCAGGACCTGGCCGTGAGGCATTCAGCGGCCGAACGGGTCAGCATCGACGCGGATATGGATCTGCCCAGGTTGGAACTCGACCCTGGCCGCATGCGCCTGCTGCTGCGCAACCTGCTCGACAATGCGCTGCGGCACGGCGCCGCCACAGGCCAATCGCCCGAAGTGCACCTCCAACGGACAGGCGATGGCGGCATAACAATCGAAGTCCGAGACTACGGTCCAGGTGTTCCGGAGCCGCAACTGAGCCAACTCGCCCAGGCGTTCTACCGACCGGATGGCGCCCGCACTCGCGCGGCCGGCGGCGTGGGCTTGGGTTTGTATCTGTGTCGCCTGGTCGCGCAGGCGCATGGTGGAACGTTCGAGGCCCGCAACGCCAAACCGGGCCTATCCGTGCTCGTCACGCTTCCCGCCTAAGAGTCGGCACCAGACCCGCGCCGCATCATTGGCGTGCGGGTGCTCAATGTGATTTCCCCCTTCCTGATGCTACTGATCGGCGGGCGCAATTTCCTCTAGGCAGATGCGCTATTCCATGGATCAGGCCATCTGCACGATGGTTTTACGAAAGCGCTGCAACGACAGCGCGAACAGGACGCCGCCGATCACCAGCAGCGCCACGAACTGCGGCCACACCACGTCCAGCCCGGCGCCACGGAACAGGATGGACTGCCCCAGCTTCACGAAGTGCGTGGTCGGTGCCACCAGCATGATGTTCTGCACCAGCTCGGGCATGTTCTCGCGCGGCGTGCCTCCGCCCGAGAGCATCTGCAGCGGCAGGATGAGCAGGATCATCAGCATGCCGAACTGCGGCATGTTGCGCGCCACCGTGGCCATGAAGATGCCCATGGCAGTCGTGGCAAATACGCACAGCGCCGCGCCCGCGAAAAACAGCGGCAATGAGCCGACCACCGGCACGTGCAGCAATCCGCGCACGACGAAGGTGATCGACACCCAGCACGCCAGCAGGACCACGAGCCCCATGGACCAGACCTTGGCCAGCATGATCTGCGCGGGCGTGACTGGCATGACCAGCAGGTGCTCGATGGTGCCGTGCTCGCGCTCGCGGATCAGCGCCGCGCCGGCCAGGATGACGGACAGCATGGTGATGTAGTCGATGACCTCCACCAGACTGCCGAACCAGGACGGCTGCAGCGCAGGATTGAAACGCGCCCGCAGGGCCAGGTCCACGGGCGGCACGGCGCTGTCCCGGTAACGCTGGGCGAATTCGCTGATCTCGCCCATGACGATCTGCTGCACGTAGGCGCTGCCCGTAAAGGCCTGGCTCGTGCGCGTGGCGTCCACGTTGAGCTGGATCTGGGGCGAGCGGCCGGCCAACAGGTCGCGCTGGAAGTTGCGCGGTATCACCATCACGAAGGTGTAGATGCCCTGATCCATGCCGCGATCCATCTGCGACCAGTCGATCATCTTCGGCTTGCTGAACTGCGGGGGATACAGGGCCGAGACAATGCGCTGCGACACTGGCGACTGATCCTCGTCCACGATCGCGATGGGCGCGTTGTTCAGCGTCTCGGGCATGGCCGTGGCGCCGGTGTACACGCCCAGCGTGAACACGAAGACAATCAGCACTAGCATGGTCGGGTCGCGCCACAGGCTCCACAGCTCCTTGATGCCCAGGCGGTAAGTGTTAGAGAGGAATTGGCGCATGGCTCAACGCTCCTGTTTGCGCAGCAGCAGGATCGAGGCGCCCACGATGAGCGGCGCGGCGATCAGCATGGGAATGAGCGAGGCGCCCAGGTCGCCGAAGTGCAGTGCCTTGTTGAACACCCCCCGGCTGACATCGATCATGTGGGTGGCCGGGTAGATCTGGCCCAGCACCCGCGCACCGCCCTGCAGCGAGGAGACCGGATCGGTGAATCCGGAGAACTGCATGGCCGGCATGACAGTGCCGATCATGGCGAAGAACATCGCCGCGATCTGGCTTTTGGTGACGCTCGACGCCAGCAGGCCCAAGCCGGTGGAGCAGAAGCTGAAGACCACCGCGGCGAGCAACAGGGTGATAAAGCTGCCCTTGACCGGAACCCCGAAGACGGTCACGGACAGCAGCGTCATCAAGCCGAAGTTCAGCAGCGCCAGCGCCACGTAGGGCAGCTGCTTGCCCAGCAGGAACTCGGTGCGCGTGACCGGCGTGACGTACAGGTTGATGATCGAGCCAGTCTCCTTCTCACGCACCACGGCCAGCGCCGTGAGCATGGCCGGCAGCATCAGCAGCACCAATGGCACGACAGCCGGCACCATCGCCGGCAGGCTCTTGACGTCCGGGTTGTAGCGAAAGCGCGTCTCGATGCCGGCCAATTCCGCCGCCGGGGCGCTGCCGCGCGTGCTCACCTGCTCGGTTAGCCAGTGCTGGTGGATGCCCTGCACGTAGCCCATGACGGTCTCCGCCCTGGACGGCATGGAGCCGTCGATCCAGGCGCCGATCGCCACCGCGCGCGCGCGCAGCACATCACGGCCGAAACCGGGCGGAATCTCCAGCGCCAGACTCAGCTCGCCGCTGGCCAGGCGGCGGTCCATATCCGTGTAGTCGGTGATCGGCGGCAGCTCCACGAAGTAGGGCGAGCCGGACAGGCTCAGCTTGTAGCTCTCGCTCAGCGTGGACTGGTCGCGGTCCAGCACGGCATAGCTCAGGTCGTTCACGTCCATGCTGATGCCGAAGCCCATCACGAACATCAGGATCAGCGAGCCTGCCAATGCCAATGTGGCGCGCACCGGATCACGCTGCAGCTCCAGCGACTCGCGCCACAGGTAGCTGACCAGACGCCGCAGGCTGAACCGGCTGTGCCGCCCGTGCGCGGGCTCTGGAGCTGCAGCGCGGTCCGGCGCCGCGGCAACGGGCGCCTCGGCCTCCGGCGCGCCGCCGCCGGCCTCGATGAGGTAGCCGATGAACGCCTCCTCCAGGGTCTGCGCACCGCGCTTTTCCACCAGCTTCGCGGGTGCATCGCTGTCGAGCACCTTGCCCGCGTGCATCATCGACATGCGGTCGCAGCGTTCGGCCTCGTTCATGAAGTGGGTGGAGATGAAGATCGTCACCTTGTCGCGGCGTGACAGCTCCACCAGCAGCCGCCAGAAGGCGTCGCGCGCGACCGGGTCCACGCCCGAGGTCGGCTCGTCCAGGATCAGCAGTTCGGGCTTGTGCACCATCGCCACGGCCAGCGACAGGCGCTGGCGCATGCCCAGCGGCATGCTCCCTGGCAGGCTGTCCCGGACCTCGGCAAGATTGAAGCGCTGCTCCATCTCGGCCACACGCTCGGGAATCTCTTCCAAGGGCACCTGGAACAGGCGCGCGTGCAGCTCCAGGTTCTGCCGCACCGTCAACTCGCCATAGAGCGAGAAGGCCTGGGACATGTAACCCACGCGGCGGCGGGTGGCGATGTCCTTCGGATTCACTTCGTGGCCGAACAGCCAGGCCCTGCCCTCGCTGGCTTCGAGCAGCCCCGTGAGCATCTTCATCGTCGTGGTCTTGCCGCAGCCGTTGGAGCCGAGGAAGCCGAAAATCTCGCCACGCCGGATGCGAAAGGACACATGGTCCACTGCAACGAAGTCGCCAAAGCGCATTGTCAAATCCTGCGCCTCGATGGCGATGTCGTCCTCTGCAGCCTCCAGCGGCGGAATCTCGACCGCCGCGTGGCCGCGCTTCTTGCCCTCAGGCAGCAGCGCGATAAAGGCAGCCTCCAGCGAGTCGCTGCCGGTGCGCGCCAGCAGCTCATGGGGCGTGCCCGTCGCGAGCACCTGGCCGTCGTCCATGGCCACCAGCCAGTCGAAGCGCTGGGCCTCGTCCATGTAGGCCGTGGCAACGATCACGCTCATGCCCGCCCGGTCCTGGCGGATGCGCGCGATCAGATCCCAGAACTGCGCGCGCGCCAGCGGGTCCACGCCCGTGGTCGGCTCATCCAGGATCAGCAGATCCGGGTCGTGGATCAGCGCGCAGCACAGGCCCAGCTTCTGCTTCATGCCGCCGGAGAGCTTTCCTGCCGGGCGGCTGAGGAACTTGTGCAGGCCCGTGGCGTTGGTGAGCTCGTCGATGCGCCGACGCCGCTCGGCAGCGTTGTGGCCGAACAGGCGCGCGAAGAACTGCAGGTTCTCCTCCACCGAGAGCGTCGGGTACAGGTTCTTGCCCAGGCCCTGCGGCATGTAGGCGATGCGCGGGCAAACGGCGTCGCGATGGCGCTTGCTGGACATGTCGCCGCCCAGCACTTGCACACGGCCCCCACCTTGCCTGGTTTGCACGGCGCGCGCGCCGGCCACCAGCGACAGCAGGCTGGACTTGCCCACACCGTCCGGCCCGATCAGGCCGACCATGCGGCCGGACGGGATGTCCAGCGAGATGCCGGCCAGGGCCTGCACCTTGCCGTAGTGCAGTCGCACCTGCTCCAGGCGCACGACTGCGGGCTCTGGGCAGACCTCCGTCATGGCTGCGCCTTCAACGCCAGGCGGGCCGGCCATTCCTGCGAGGGATCAAGTCGCACCCAGGCCTCGCCCGGCAGACCGGTCTTGACGTGCTCCAGGTGCTTGAGCAGCAGTTCGCGGTCGATCTGAGCCCGTACACGGAACATCAGTTTCTGGCGCTCGCTGGCCGTCTCCACCGTCTTGGGCGTGAACTGCGCCGAGCTGGCAATGAAGGAGACCTTGGCCGGAATCACAAAGTCGGGCGCGGCGTCCAGCACGATGCGCACTTCCGAGCCGAGCGCGAGCCGACCGGCCGCCTCGGTCGGCAGGAAGAAGGTCATGTAGACGTCCGAGACGTCGATCATGTTCATCACCCGGCCGCCTGCACCCAGCACCTCGCCGGGCTGCGCCACGCGGAACTGCACGCGACCATCTCGCGGCGCCTTGAGCTGGCTGTCGTCGATCTCGGCCTGGATACGCTCCAGCGTGGCATCGACGGCCTCGACCTGGGACTGCGCGCCGACGATCTGCGTGCGCGCGGCGGCAATGGACGAGTCGGCCGACGCCACCTGCGCCTGAGCCGCGGCCACGGAAGCCTCGGCGCTTTCCGTGCGTGCGCGATCGTCGTCCAGGGTCTGGGTGGAGGTCGCCCCTTCCTGAACCAGCGTCTCGGAGCGCGCCAGCCGGCGCTTGGCCGCGTTGAGTTCAGCCTCGGCGCGGCGCACCTGTGCGATCAGGGCGGTCTTGTCGCTCTGGCGCATGGCCAATTGCGCCTCGGCGCTGGCCACGCCGTTGACCGCCTGCTGCCGCTGGGCCCTCGCTTCGCGCAACTGCGCTTCCAGCGTCTGCACCTGCATGGTCGCGAGAACCTGGCCGGACTTCACGAAGGCACCTTCCTCGACCAGGATGTCGCTGACCCGGCCAGCCAGTTTCGTGGCGACGTCCACCTCCGTGGCTTCGATGCGCCCATTGCTGCCGATGAAGGCATCGTTCTTGCTGCCATCGGCGAACCACTTCCAGGCGTACCAGCCGGCCAGGGCCAGCACGACCACGACGACGACAGGAATCAGTTTGTTCTTGAGGGTAATGGCCATGGTGTTCAACGGGTGGAGGAAGTGGGTGAAACGGACGGCGAAGGCAGCAGTGGCGCATCGCCCACGTGTTGCGATCCTCCGCCCAGCGCGGCGTAGAGCGCGACGCGGCTGGACAGCAGGGCGCGTCGCGTCTGCACCAGTTGCTGTCCGGCGGAAATCAGGTTGCGCTCGGCGTCGAGCACGTCGAGGAAACTCGACGCGCCGTTGTCGTAGCTCAGGCGCGACAGGCGCGCACGTTCACGCTGTGATGTCAGGGCGCGCTCCTGCACCTCGACCTGCTGCTGCAGCCAGTGCTGGGCCGACAGTGCGTCGGCCACGTCACGGAAGGCGTTCTGCACGGTCTGCTCGTACTGCACCACGGCGAGGTTCTTGCGCACCTCGGCCAAATCGAGGTTCGCGCGGTTGCGCCCGCCGTCAAAAATCGGCAGCGACAGGCTCGGCGCGAAACTCCAGGCGCGGTTGGCGCCCCTGAACAGGCGATCGAGTTCAGTGCTGGCCGAGCCGCCGAAGGCGGTCAGGCTGATGCGCGGGAAAAACGCCGCGCGCGCCGCGCCGATGTTGGCGTTGGCGCCTCGCAATTGGTGTTCTGCCGCCACCACGTCGGGCCGGCTGTACAGGAGGTCGGAAGGCAGGCCGGGAGCCAATGGAGCAAGCGTGTCCACGGCCAAAGGCGTGCCCCCATCCGTCACGACAGGTGTGCCTGACAGGTCCCCCACCAGAATGCCCAGGGCCAGCCTTTGCGTCTCACGCTGCTGCTGCAACTGCACCACCAGCGATTCGGCCTGGGTCAGCAGGGTTTCCACCTGCGTCAGTTCCAGGCGGGAGGCCGAGCCCACCTCCAGGCGCCGCGTGAAGATGCGCAGCGACTCGCGCTGGCTGGCTTCGCTGGCCTGGGCCAGGCGCAAGCGCTCGTCCAGTTCGCGCAAGCCCAGGTAGGCATCGGCCACCTGGGCCACGAGTGCGACGGACACCGCCTGACGGGCGGCATCGGTGGCAAGAAAGCTCTGCAGCGCCGCTTCGTTGAGGCTGGCGATGCGGCCCCAGAAGTCGATCTCCCAACTGCTGATGCCCAGCCCGGCTTGGTATTGGCTGCCCGTGGCTGCGTTGCCGCTCAGGCTCAAGTCGGCGGGTGTGCGTGCCCGAGTAGCGTCCAGGCCCACGCCGACAGTGGGCAACCGGGTGCTGCGCTGCACCCCATAAGCCGCTTGCGCCTCCTGCACCCGCAGCACGGCAGTGCGTAGATCCGGGTTGTTCGCAAGCGCCTGCTCGATCAGCCGCATCAGCGCCGGGTCGGTGAAATAGCCACGCCAGTCGAAAGCAGCGGTTGTGGACGGGACACGCGCATCAGGTGGTGTGTCGTGGGCATAGGCTGCGGGAACATCTACGGACGGGCGCTCGTGCGGCGGCGCCATCGACGCACAGCCCGATATCAGCATGGCGGCCGCGCAGGCGGCCAGTCGGAAGGAATGGTGGGGCATGGGAGTCCGATTCAGTCTGCTCAGGACAGGTGCACAGCAAGCCTTGTCGCCGCGCAGCAAGAGTATGGCCAAGGGGTTCATGGTGGGACCTGCCTGTAGCGATGGGCCAGCATCAAAGCGATACGCGCCTGGCGCCTGTGGCCGCGGTTGGTCGCCAATGCTCAGTACGACGGTGGCCGGCTGGCCCAGCTTCAGCACATGCTGATCCCAGAGAGCGACCAGGGCGTCATAAGTGGTCTGGCCCTTCTTGGTGAACGCGTACAGCGGCGACCGTTTGTGCGTCGGGTTGGGCAAAGGCTGAACCAGGCCCGCATCGACCAGCAGGTTGGTCTGCTTCAGAACGCCTTGCCGGGTCACGCCCATTGCCGCGGCAATCTGCGGGATGTTGGGGAGCTGCTGCGCCATGGAAATGGCTCCGGGCACTCGCCAGCGGGCGCTGGTCAAGCCATACGGTTGGCAAAAATGATTGCCCCACTCAATGAGCTGGCCGTTCAGTCTGAAAACGGACAACGGGATGGTGATCAACCTGTCTGCCTTGGCTGGATTCATGATAGACCTAACATTGACAACTAGTTTACCTGATGGAAACTAGTTGTCAATAGATCATCATCCCGCTGCATCAAACGAAGGCTTCGTTGCCTTCCTGCAGCTTCCGAGGAAGCTGCACCTGGTTCTCGGGAGCAAGCTGGGTCGCACATAAAGCGGCATGCCACTACCAGCCCGACGACACCCTCTCGCTGCTGTATACGGGCCTTCCCTTCGCCACCCGAGCGAAGTCCGCGCGCGGCCTTGTTCATTCCTCGATCGCCCAGAGCTGCGCACACGGGTTGCACTTTTGCATATATTAAAATTAAAATAACTTTAATCTAATGGGTGCGCGAGGCACAGTCCCGCATTCCGACTCCCTGGATCGCTTGATATGAAGAAGCCTCTTATTGCTCTTGGCCTCCTCGCAGTGCACGAGCATCAGCCGCAGCACTCGCAAAGTCGCCTCACCGACGACTTCACCGCCGCGCTCAACGCCCAGTGCTTCCACCTGCAGGCGCGTCGCGCTCTGGCCGTCAGCCAGGTCCTGCCGCGCTTTGTCACGGTGAACAAGTCATTTGAGAAAGGGGGTATCTAGCCCGCATTTCTCACCGATAGCAGGTGCATCGGCCTCCAAAATCGACGAAACTTGTTTTACCAGAACCAGTTAAGGTCGATAAGGAGGTTGATCCGATGCAAACACAGTGTAACGCGCAGCAGATGGAGTTTCCCGGCGTCGAGCGTCGCCGGGTGGTGGCTGATTTTGACGGCGGGCTGATCAGCTCGGACGGTGGAGCGCTGCTGCTCAAATCGTGTGATCAGGCCATAGGCCTGCTCGATCGCCTGGCGGGCTGTTTCAAAGATGACCGTGACCCCGAAGCGATCGAGTTTCCACTGCGGGTGCTGCTGGGCCAGCGGGTCATCGGCATGGCACTGGGCTACGAGGACGTCAACGACCACGAGCAGTTGAGACACGATCCTTTGCTGGGCTCGGTGCTGGGCAAGCTCGAATCGGGGCGCAAGCCATGCGCGGCACTGGCCGGCAAGAGCACGCTCAACCGGCTGGAGCGCTGTGATCGCAGTGGCCACAGCCGCTACCACCGCATCCGCCCGGATGGGCAGAAGGTCGAGGCATTGCTGGTGGATCTGTTCATTGAGGCGCACAAGCAGCCGCCCGAGGAGATCGTGCTGGATCTGGACGCCACCGATGATCCCCTGCACGGGCAGCAGGAAGGCCGATTCTTTCATGGCTACTATGGCGGCTACTGCTACCTGCCGCTGTACATCTTCTGCGGCCGGCACCTGCTGGCAGCCAGGCTTCGCACAGCCGATCGGGATGGTGCAGCCGGAGCCAAGGAAGAAGTCCAGCGCATCGTGGGGCAGATCCGCCAGCATTGGCCGCGCACGCGCATTGTGCTCAGGGCCGATTCAGGCTTTGCCCGTGATGAGTTGATGAGCTGGTGCGAGCAGCACGGCGTGGATTATGTGTTCGGGCTGGCGCGAAACGCCCGGCTGCAGCGCGCCACAGGGGCGGCGCAGCAGCGCATGCGCGAGCAGTTCGAGCAAACGGGCCAGGCATGCCGTGAGTTTGTGGAGCTGGAAAAATGGAGCACAAAAAAGAGCTGGAGCGCTGCACGGCGTGTGGTCGGCAAGGCCGAGCGCATCGAGGGCAAGGATAACCCGAGGTTTGTGGTAACCACGCTGGATCAAGAGACTTGGCCAGCCCGAGCGCTGTACGAGGATTTGTACTGCGCGCGAGGGGAGATGGAAAACCGCATCAAGGAGTGCCAGCTTGATCTGTTTGCCGACCGGACTTCGACACAGACGATGCGCTCCAATCAGCTGAGGCTGTGGCTGTCGTCGTTTGCGTACACATTGATGGAGTCGCTCAGAAGGTTGGCGCTTGGGAGCACAGAGCTGGCCAGGGCCACGGCGGGCACGATCCGCCTGAAGCTGCTCAAGATCGGGGCGGTGGTCACGGTGAGTGTGCGCAGGGTGAAGGTGGCACTGAGTTCGGCCTACCCTTATCAGGAGATGTTCCAGGCGGCGCACCGGGCGCTGACAGTGACAAGCGTATAGAGGCGAGCGCGTAGCCGCGACAAGAACCAGCAAGACCATCGGCCACCATCACCAGCCACACGCTGCACAAGCAGCAGCGTGAAGGTCAAGCGCATTCAAAAATAGGCCAATGGGCGGGTTTGAAGGCCAACATCAGCGTGTGGTCCGCGCTCGCTTCAAGGCGACTGCCAGACGAGCACCGAAATCGGCTCTTGAGCGCAGCGGTGAGACATGCGGGCTAGTCCATCCCCACGCCCCGTGCATCCGCCAACTCTTTCCACCACCCTCAGCAAGGAAGCAATCATGCAATCGCGAATCCCCAAACTCCTGAGCGCCGCCGCAGCCGCCACCCTCGGCCTTGCGGCCCTTTCAGCACATGCCCAACCTCGCCCCGATGTCCAGCGAGCCGTTCAAAACCGCGCAGGCACAGCCGTGCAACAACGCCCCGGCGCCGGTGCACCACCGGCGCGACCCAACCAGGCCATTCAAAACCGTGCCGGCGCAACCGTACCGCCACGCCCCGGTGCTGGCGCACCATTGGCGCGGCCCAACCAGGCCATTGCTGCACGGGTACAGGCTGCGCGCGGCGCCGGGCCCAATCGCGACTGGTACCAGGGCGGCCGCATGCCCGGGCAGTACCGAACGCATCACTACGTCGTCAACGACTGGCGCGGACACCGCCTGTCTGCACCGCCGCGTGGTCACCATTGGGTACAAAACGGCGGCGACTACCTGCTGGTCGCCATCGCCACGGGCGTGATCACGTCGGTCATTCTCAACAACGCATATTGATGCGCAACCACGGTAGCGGTCGTCGTCACAACGCCACTGCGCCGGCGGGCGCGACCGCTCCCGTGCGCGCATACACGGCCGTAGCCCAGGTGTTGACTGAAGGCATCCGCATCCGCATCCGCATCCGCAAGCGTGCGATGTCGCTTATGACCCATCCCGTGGTCCGCTGGCTGTTCGCCCGGGTGGGCAAATGCCTGCCCGTGATGCAGCAACGAGAGCGCCCCATCGCCTGAGTGTCCGTTGCTGTTGGAACAAGGATGATCGGCCCAGAGAGGGCCGATCGCTTGCCGGCACCTACCGGTGCTCCCGCAGAATCCGCCGTATCTCCAGGATGGCCTCAGGGGTCTCCTGGACGCTATGGGAATACGGGATCACCAGCTCCGACTCGGCGCCAGGCAGATGCGCGCTGCGGTAGGGCACCAGTCCGTCGTCAGAGTCTTCAAGCGTCGTCTTGGGCGTGTGGTTGGCCACGATGCTGTGGTAGTGCACTGCGGGCGAAATCGGCAGCTCGGCCGCGGCGCGGATAAACGGGTCCGAATCCTTGAGGCTGTCCACGCCATTGGGCAGGCTGGCCGGCAGGAGCGACGATGAGGCCTGGCCGCCACCGATGATCTGATGATTGAGCCGCATAACTTGATCGACGACCTTCACGGGCATGGTGATGAGCCCGGACAGCAACCGCGACAGGCGATTGCTGGCGAAAGGCGTTCCCTTGTGGGGGGCGGCGATGAAGATGGCCCGCGAGATGCCCGGATAGGCCTCGAAAGTCAGGAGACCGTCGGTTTCCGCTCGCAGCTTCTTGACCTGCGCATCATCGATCTGCCGGAGTTCCTTGACCGCATCGAGCAACACGCTGCCGGAGGAAGACACCAGCAATCGACTCAGCACCCCGCCCATGCTGTGGCCGATAAGCACAATGTCGTGCGAGGCGGCCGCAGTCCCTTCGGGATCGAAGTGCTGGAAGGTCGCGGCAAGCGCGGCGCGAATGCTCGCGTGGTTGTACGCCAGGGGCGCATTGGTGGGGTAGTACACCTGCCAGACTTGGTAGCGTTTGCGCAATGCTTCGTCACCCATGACCTCGTTGGCGACGTTGATCCACGCTTCCGGGCTGCTGGCCAATCCGTGCAGCATGACGATGACCTGTCGATCAGGATCAAATGGCTGCGTCAGGTAGACATACGGCGCGTCGAGACTGCCGGACTTGCCCAGGACATTGCGCAGTGCCTGCGTGGAAAAATCCGAGCGCGCCAACCACAACCCGTAGGCAGAAGTGAAGTTCGCGGCAAGCGGCACCGGTACGTCGTGGACATCCAGGGTTTCATGCTGGTAGGGATCGTAGCCGAGCAACGTCGCTTCCTGGGTGTGAAGAACCTCCGCCAGCGTACTCCCGGTAAACGCAATGATGGCGGTCACCGGCCGATAAGGCATCTCGCTGTAGGACCCTGCCAAAGGCGCGGTTGACTTTGCCTCTGTGCCCAGGGCGCCGCCATCGGTCGCAATCACCAGATCGGCACCCAGCCCATCGCGCCGATAAATGCTTCGGATACCCTGGAAGGTGAGCCGCGAAGCGGGCAGCAGTTCGCTGGCACGGCGTGGCACGGGGTCCAGCGGGTACAGATCGGACAGGTTTGCGCTCAACAACCAGTCGCCCACCTGCATCCGTCCTCTGACCTGATCAGGCCTGCTCCGATACTGCTTAAAAAACAGCTCGGCCGCCTGCTGTACCGCAAAGTTGTAGTAGTCGCGCACCTGCGTCTGGCGATCCTCGAAGGCCCGCTCGCCCGACCGTCGTGATGTGAAGAACAGGTAGGCGTAGCCATATCGCGCAACCTGCAAATAGGCACCCAATGCATCCTCAAAGTGTGACTGGGCCGCAGATCCCTGCTTCTCCTGCCGCAACGCCTCCTGCAACCAGAGTTCTGCCAGCGTGGCAAGTTGACGTTCGGCGTCGATGCCGTCGGTATGTGTCAATGCCTGGACACAAGGATCGACGCTTTGCTGGCACCTATCTGGCTGAATCGCGAGACTCGTGAGTACGTCACGCGCCGATGTACTGAGTTTGCCGGTGGTCAGCACGTCACCGCGTCGCTCCAACACATAGTCTTTCTCGGTGACAGTCTGCACCTTGACGCCAGCGCATCCTGCACAGAGCGCCGCGATGGCGAGCAACAACAGGCACCTGACGAGGCGCCCATGTCCGTCGAGCAGGCCCGTGCAGGTCCACGGGTGACGCTCCAGTGTGTATTGGTTCATGACCTGTCCTCTCCCTTCATTCCGCCTCCTGTCCTCTCATCCGCCCCTGAATGCATTGCCGATAGCCTTCGCGCTGCGCCAGCGCGCGCGCATCGACAGGAAGGCCGATCAACGCGGCGGCTCCATCTCTACCCGGATAATGTCTTCGGCGTCTCGGGCAAAACCCAGGGCGTAGGACATTTCACCTGGGGTTTGCGCATGCAGGTACAGCAGCGGGTCGCCCTTGGCAACCTCATCGCCGAGCCTGACCTTCAGGTACACCCCCGCCGCCTGCCTGTCGGGTGCGCCAGCCAGCTTGGCCAGCCGCGCCAGTTTGCGGTTGTCGATGGCGCTGACACGGCCTGTCTGAGTGGCCACCAGAGCTTCCACGTGGTTCGCGCGCGGTGGCGTGCGCATGCCACCTTGGGCGGCGCAGATTCGCGTGAACTTGTCCCAGGCACGTCCGCTGTCAAGCGTCTGCAATGCCAGGACGGCTCCCTTGCCGTTGGGGGCAACTTGTCCCAGTTCAAGCACGGCACCCGCCAGCAGCACGGCGCGGTCGCGCAGGTCCTGTGGTGCTGCGGGGTCTCCTTGCAGCACGGCCAGCACGTCCCTGGCCTCAAGCGCCGGGCCAATCCCGCGTCCGATTGGTTGGCTGCCATCGGTGAACAGGCAGCGCACGACGATGCCGAACTCCGCGGCTGTAGCGATCAACCGATCGGCCAGATGTTTTGCCGCAGCCTCGCTTCGCACCTTGGCGGTCGGACCGACGGGAATGTCGATGACGACATGGGTCGCTCCGGCGGCAATCTTCTTCGACAGCACCGAGGCGATCAGTTGCCCCTCGCTATCGATGTCCAACTCGCGTTCAATGCGCACGAAAATGTCGTCGGCCGGACTCAGATGCATTGCACCGCCCCAGGCTAGGCAACCGCTTTCGGCCTGGACCACGCGGCGCAGTGCCGCGATGTCGAGATCCACGGGAGCCAGCGCCTCCATAGTGTCGGCCGTGCCCGCGGGCGACGTGATCGCACGCGAGGATGTCTTCGGCATCACCAGACCATTCGCGGCGGCGATGGCCACCACGATGGGCGTCGTGCGATTGCCAGGCAGACCACCGACGCAGTGCTTGTCGACCACGACGGACGACGGCCATTGCAGTTGCTCGCCGACGTCGACCATCGCCCGTGTCATGGCCACGGTTTCACGCCCGTCCAGCGGTGGACTGGCCGTGGCGGTCAGGAATGCCGCCAGATGCACGTCGGTGTAGCGTCCCGCCACCACGTCACGGAGGATGGCGGCCATGGCGACTTCATCCAGGCGTTGCCCGTACACCCTGCCGCGCACGCTCGACAGCGATGCGAGCACGGGTGGATGGCGCACTTCCACCGTGTCGCCTTCCTTGATGTCGAGAGCTGCCCAGGCGGCTTCTGACAATACCACCGCGTCGAGCCCGATCATCGGAACATCGGTCTGGTACAGCAGCGCCTGGATCTGTCGATCTCCCGCTGTGACAAGTACCTGCGAGCGCGACGCCAACCCTTCGGAATGGCACACATGGCAATCCACGTGCAGGATCGCGATGGCTTGGTGCTGCGTGTGCAGGTGCAGGCGCATGGCACGCAGTGGCGGTAGCGCGGATGCGTCTGGCAGGCTCATAGCGCAAACTCCTGCTCTGGCCGCGGCACGGTGGCAGGCCAACCGAGATCGTGTCCGATGCGTTCACGCAGTGCTTCCGAGGCCTGCGCTTCGCCATGGACGATGAATACCTGCTGCGGCGCCCGCTGGAATCCAGACAACCAGCGCATCAGTTCATCGCTGTCCGCGTGGGCGGACAGCATCGGCAACTCGACGACCTCGGCGTTCACTGGAACCCACTGACCATGGATTTTGGTCTCGCGCGCGCCATCGAGCAGCTTGCGCCCTCGTGTACCAGCGGCCTGGAAGCCCGAGAACAACAGGGTGTTGCGATGGTCGGAGCCGAACGCGGCGATGTGGTGCAGCACGCGGCCGCCGGTCGCCATGCCACTGGCCGTGATGATGACCTTCGGATAGCGGCTGGCGGACAACGACTTGGACTCCTGCACATCGCGCACATAGGTCACCGCAGCGCAGGCAGCCTCGCAGTCGGCCATGGCGATGCGATGCCCTCCATCGTGCTTGTGAAGCAGTTGCGTGGCGTTGGCTGCCATCGGACTGTCCAGGTAGACCGGCACGTTCTTCAGGCCCCCGCGCTGGCGCAGCAGCCACAGGTAGTGGATAAGCGCCTGCGCACGGCCCACGGCAAAGGCAGGAATCACTACGGTTCCGCCGCGTTGCACGGTGCGCTCGATGACCTCGCCCAGTGCCTGCACGGGGTCGGCGTGATCGTGTCGGCGATTGCCGTAGGTGGACTCGATCACGACGTAGTCGGCCTCCGGGGCGGCTTCGGGGTCGTGCATCACCGGGTCGTCGTAGCGGCCGAGATCGCCGGAGAACACCACGCGCTTGCCGCCTATATCAATCTGCGCAGTCGCAGCGCCCAGGATGTGGCCGGCCTCACGCATCAGCAGCCTCGCATCGCCCGGCAAGGTCGTCTCCTCATGCAGCGCGACGGTGCGAAACTGTGCAAGCGCGCGCTCGGCGTCCTGCACGCGGTACAGCGGCAGCGCCGGCTTGTGCTTGGAGAATCCCTTGCGGTTGGCGAACTCGGCATCCTTCTCCTGCAGCCAGGCACTGTCCAGCAGGATCAACTCGGCAACGTCCCGGGTGGCGGGGGTGCAGTAGATCTTGCCCTTGAAGCCGTCGAGCACCAACCGTGGCAGGTAGCCGCAATGGTCGAGATGGGCGTGTGTCAACACCACGGCATCGATGTCGTGCGGCCTAACGGATAGCCGCTGCCAGTTCAGTTCGCGCAGATTCTTCAAGCCCTGGAACAGGCCGCAGTCGATCAGGATGCGGGTATCGCCGCAGGTCAGCAGGTGCTTGGAGCCGGTAACGGTGCCGGCACCACCGAGGCAGGTCAATGAGAGCATGCGAAGCTTGTCCTTGTTCGTTTCAGTTCTTCGTAGGGGTGCAGGCGCACAACAAGTCGCATCGATTCATGACGGGAGCCCTGTCGTGTCGGCTATGGCCGGAATATCCCAGCCGGTGACGTCGGCAGCGGCGCGAATCGCCTGCACCCAGGTGCAGCGGTTGGCGAACAACATGCCGGCGACATCCAGCGTGCCGCCGCGGCTGAGGTAGCCCAGCGCGCGGGTCATCGATGGGCCATTGTCGAGTCGGCGCAATACGCCCAGCATCGGCTCGGGACGGGTGTGGGTGAGCAGCACGCGCGGCAATTCGGCGGGGAACAATGCGCGCAACCGAGGTTCGTCGAGCACGAACGCCGCTTCGAGTTCGTCACGCGGGATGCGCAGGCGACCAGACTCGATCACCACCGTCACGCAGGAGGCATGGCCTTGCTGCGCAAGGTGTCCGTGGGCCTTCAGCGCCTCCTCCAGCTGGTACGCACCGATGGCGACGAACTGCACGCCTGCGGTCGCAGGGTCGCCCGCGACGTGCGCCGCGCCGTCACGGACAAGCGCCTGTGCCGCCTCGGCATCGAAACGGTGGGCAACCTCGCGCTTGGACACCACCACGCAGGCCAGTTGCCCGCGACCGGCATAGACATCCCGCAGGGCGGCGACGGTGGTGTTGCCATCCACCGGGAACAGCACGCGCGCGGTATCGGACATCTCGCCCAGCAGCGCCTCGCCGATGGTGGGGTCCTGGTGCGACTGCTCGTTCTTGCTGTTCTCCCAGGTGTGCGAGGTCACGATCAACGGCACAGGCAGCCAGCCGGGAGACTGCCCCAGCTCCTTCTGCCGCCGGGCGAAGATGATCTCCTGGCGCAGCAGGCCGAGCATCTTCACCGCGAACGCCTCGTAGCTGACGATCAGGTTGAGGCCGCCCTTGTTGCCCAACGCGGCGGCGGCGACAGCCTCCTCGTTGAGTGCGGTGATCACGGCGCCGTGCAGGTCCTCTGCCACACCTGGCTCTGGCTCGTTGACGCGGTGTTTGAGCAGAGCGAGGGTTCCGCCCATCTTGTTGCTGGCCAGCTCGTCTGGATTGCCGATACGCACGCGCAGGCCGGGATTGGCTTGGACCAGTGTCACAAACCAACGGTCCAGCGCGGCCATCGCACTGCCGGCTCCGCCACTGGGCTCCCACACCGGCACCGGCAGCACGGGCGCCTCTGGTTGACGGGACGCCATCGGATGCCTGCTCTCGCGAGGACGCCTCTGCTGTGCATGGTTGGTTAGGGTCGCCAGCGACACGGCCAGCTCCAGCGGCGGCACGTACAGTGCGCTGGCGCTGGTGTTGAACGCTTCACGGGCGGTCGCATCGGAATGCGGATTACCGCCCAGCGGTAGGTTGTGCGCTGCATTGGTTCCGGCGCCTGGAAAACCGAATCCTTTTTCGGTCTCGGCGATGACGTAGGGCAGCGGCGCCGGATAGCGCCGCTCCGGATCGGCCGCGAAGTCGCGCAGTCGATCCTCGGCCTCGACAATGGCCCAGGCGATAGCGGCCGGATCGCGGCCATCCACCACCACCGGGGCGAAGCCGTTGTGGCGCACGTCCTCGGCCAGCCAGGGCGCGCCGCCTTCCTGCACGATCTGCGTACGCTGCTCGATGCGGCGGCCATTGAGAATCATCACTGGGATGGCGAAACCACAGTCCTGCGCACGCCACCAGCGCGGCGCCCAGTCGGGGCCGCGCTGCTCCTCGAAGGCACCGTCGCTGAGGAAGGCGACCAGCGACTCTCCGGGCAACGGCATATGCACGTACTGCAGCTCGGCGAAACCAAGGTAGCCGCCTTCGGACACCGCACCCGCCGTATTCGGTCCGGCATGGCTGCCCAGCGGCACCGCCGGCAGACCCGACGCATCGATGGCATAGGAGTAAAAGTCCGCGCACAGCCGTGACAACCCGGCTTCGCTGCGGTCGTAGCGCCCTTGCTGCGCGGGTGAGACGTCGCCGGTGAGTGCATTGACGGCCTCGATCGCCGCCACGCAGTGGCCTTGCCCCATGATCCAGCCGCGCGTACTGCCCGTAAGCGCATTGGCAAGCAGGTAGCCGACATACGCCTGCACCATGTTGAGCGAACCGCCGGTGTGACCCTCGGGCGTCGGCTTGAAGTCCGCCGCCTCCAGCGGCGCGCCGGACAGGTCGATACGCCGCGCGTAGGTCATGTGCGCGACCACGTTCATCGCCGTGCAGGTCAAGCGGTCGGCAGCCGCCAGCAAAGCGTAGGCGGCATCTTCGTTGACAACGCGGCCGTCAGCCACCAGCCGAGCAACCAACGCGACGACTCGCTCGACTGTTTCCTCCCGATGTTGGATCGGCCCTCGGCCCAAGAGCCATTGTGCGTGTGCCTTGCTGGTAGTCATACGGGTCTCCTTGGCATTGTTGTGATCTTCAGTCCTGCATGTTGCGTTTGAGCGCATCTGCGATGAGGTCGGCGAGCGCGATGCGATTGCTGCGATGTGGCACGGCATCCGTGGAAACGATCCGGGAAAACAAGGGCGTCAGATCGCTCCAGGCGTCATCTGCAAACAGCGCATGCACGACCACGCATTCGGGCTTGCCGAGCCCTTGTTCGACAAGCTTGCGTGCCGCGACGGCCAGAGTGCGGCCGGACGATGCGATGTCATCGACCAGAACCGGCGTGCAATGGCGCCAGGCCGACAGATCGGGAACGGTGATCTCGACGTTGCGGTCCCCATACCGGGTCTTCGCCAGCACCGCATGGGGAGCATCGATGCGCCGGGCAATCGCTCCCGCCCATTGCTCACTTTCCTCGTCCGGTCCAATGATCAATGGCGATTCGACATGGGTGGCAATCCAGTCAGCCAGCAGCGGCGCGGCCTGCAAGGTGACGGTGGGAACGGTGTAGAGCCCCTGCAACGTCGGGTGTCGATGCAGATGCGGATCGACGGTGATGATTTTGTCGAACGCGCCGGACAGCAGCTTTGCGAAAGACAGCGAGGTGATGGCCTCGCCTTCATGGAAACGCTTGTCCTGACGCATGTAGGCGAGATAAGGCGTGATCAGCGTCACCTGGCTCGCGCCGAGGTCATGGGCGGCATCGGCGGCGAACACCAGTGGCAGGAACTGCGCGTCCGGTCGGCCCAGCGTGCAGACCAGGTCCACGGGCCGCCCATGGGGATCGCCATGCAGACGCACGTAGCTTTCGCCATCCGGAAAGCGGCGTGTTTCGATGCCACCCAGCTCGCCATCGCAAGCCTTGGCCAGCGCCGCTGCGAGCGCTTCGTTACCGGGAAGAGGCAGGATCAATCGTTTCATGGGTATTCGCATGTCCTGGCGCCTAGAAGCGCCTGCCGATGGTGAGCGTGCCGTAGACCGGCACTTCCTTTTGTCCGTGGAATTCACGGGTTCGGTGATAGCGCGCCAGGGCAATGCGCCAATGGCCGTAATACATCGCAATGCCGTAAGCGACGTCAGCCACGAAAGGGCGCTTGTCCACGCTGTGGCTGGATCGAAACGTATTGCCATCGAGCGTGATGTCGTACAGGACGACACGGGCATCGTAGGCAACGAACAAGTGCGCGCTTCCTGCATGGCTGGTGGGCTCATGCAGGGGAGACGTGTTCTCGCCGGCCGGGCGCAAGGGGGCGGTTCCGAAGTCGTCGGGCAGTCTCAGGCCGAAGCGCAGTTCGCCGCCCAGGTTCGCATAGGTCGCGAAATTGCCCAGGCTTCCTCCCCAGTGCCGGGTGAGATCCCAACCCCAGCCCGTCGCGCTTTCCTGTCGGATCACACGCGTGCGACGTTCATGGATCAACTGCACGACCAGCTCGTTGTGCAGTTGGTTGTCCCAGCCACGAAACCTGTCGATGCCGAGCAGGCGATGCCACTCGTTCTGCACCTGTCCGGCGTGGGCGGCAGGCCCCACCACGCCAAGCCGAAGCTGCGATGTGCGCAGGCTGTCGCCGCGACGGGCGTTGTAGCCGAGACTGAACATCAAGGCCCCGGCATAGGGCCGGTCATTGGTGATGAGGTCACGGCGTTCCCTATCCGTCGGAGTGTACATCATCTGCCCCAACCCGACGGTCATGTTCTGCTCGTCGAACCCCTCTGGCTGCAACAGCGCCACACGGCGATTCAACGCTTGCACGATCCCGGGCAGGGACGGATCGCTGCGGTAGTCGACCAGATTGGGGGAGACCCAGCTGACCAGAAAGCCGTTCGAGTAGCCTTGGTCCTGGCCTACGCCACCGAACATATCGTTGTCGATGCGCAGATTGACCGTGCCGGTCGAGCGCAGCGATGTCCGCTCCGAACAAGCCGATTGAGCAGCATGCTGCTCGTTGGCAAAGGCTGACACAGGCAAAATCACGAGCCATAACCAGGCCCATGCGGTTCTTTTCGCGCCTGCCAACGCCGAGCGACTTCTCACTTACTTGTCCCCAGCCTCGCTCGGGCGTGCCATTGCCACATGGCTCTGGCGCACGAGCATGACGGGCACGGTAGCCAACCGCGCCACCTGCTCTGCATCGCTGCCCAGCATCACGCGGTCGATGCCGCGGCGGCCGTGAGTACCCAGGACGACCAGGTCGCAGCGCGTGGCGTCGGCCTGTTGGACGATGAGGGTTGATGCACGCTCGCCTTTGCTCTCCAGCAAAACGGTCTCAACCGCGATGCCATCCTGGCGCAGGCGTTGCGCCGCCTGGTCCAGCAATGCCTGGCCGGCCGCCAGGAAGCCGGGCCGGACTTCCTCAATGTAGACCTTGGGTGGCTCGAAGCCGCTGGCGTGCTTCGACTCTTCGATGACGTGCAGCAGCACGATGGTCGCGCCGCTCATGCGTGCCAGGACGGCCGCATGATCCAAGGCATGATGGGCAGTCGCACTGCGGTCAAGCGGCACCAGAAGTCTTGAATACATGGCATTGTTCCGGGGGTCAGGTTGAAAGGTGTCCAATTGCAGAATCTGGCGTGTATGGCGCGCAGCCACCCACTCCTCGTTGGTGGGTTCCACGCCCACGATGACGCGGCTGTCCGCGCTGGACACCACGGTTGCATGGACGCTGTTTGCCGCCACGTCGAGGTCCAGCCCCAGGAAGGCCAGCTCGCGGCAAACGCGCTCGCGAATGAAAGCGTTGTGCTCGCCCACGCCGGCGGTGAACACCAGCATGTCCAGGCCGCCAAGCACAGCCGTCAACGACCCGATCTCGCGCACGATGCGGCGCACATAGAGGTCCAGCGCCAGCCGCGCGCGTTCGCCCGCTTCACCTGCGTCGTTCTCGTGTTTCACGATCACGCGCGGCTCGGACGAAATGCCCGAAACACCCAGCAGGCCCGAGCGGTGGTAGAGGGTCTGGCCCACCTGTTCGAGCGACAGCTTCTCGACTTCCATCAGGTAGAGCACTGCGCCGGGATCGATTGAGCCGGTGCGCGTGCCCATCATCAAACCGTCGAGGGCGGAGAATCCCATCGTGGTCGCGATACTCTGCAGGTCGCGCATCGCGCACAGGCTGGCGCCGCTGCCCAGATGCGCGACGATGGTGCGCCCGCGTGCGGCCTCGCCGTGTCGTTCGACCAGCGCGGTGGACATGTACTCGTAGGACAGGCCGTGAAAGCCATGACGGCGCAGGCCACGCTGCCAAGCGTCATAGGGTAGCGGCAGCACCTGCTCGACCTGCGGCAGCGTGCGATGGAACCCGGTGTCGAAGCACGCGATCTGCGGAACCTCCGGCCGCTCGCGCAGCAGGATATCGATGGCCTCCAACGCGAATGGCTGATGCAGCGGCGCCAGAGGAACGTAGGATTTCAGGTCGGCCAGCACGGCGGCATCGACACGCACGGGCGCGAAGTACTTGCTGCCGCCATGCACCACCCGATGAGCCACGGCGCAGATGTCGCGGCCGTCCAGACGGGCTGCAATGCGTTCCAGGATGAACTGCAGCGCACCCCGATACGGATGTTCCGCGTCGAGTGGGATGCGGAAAGGCGGAACACCGGTTTCGCCAAAATCGGGGCGGGGTCCGCCAATGCCTTGCACCTTGCCGTTCCACTGCGGCCTGCGCGGCAGCGGATCGATGCCGGCATCGAACACAGCGAACTTGATGCTCGACGAGCCGCAGTTCAGGACAAGTATCAGATTTTCGGTTTTGACAGTCATGAGGCATCCTCGGGCGCGTACGCTCAGCTGGCGGTGTAACCGCCGTCGGCCACCAGAGCAGCACCGGTGACGAAGCTGGCGCCGTCCGACAGCAGGAAGGCGATGGCGTGGGCGATCTCCTCGGCGCGGCCGAGCCGACCGATCGGGTGCAGACCGACCAGGGCTGCCCGCGTTTCGGCGTCGAGCACGTCCAGGATCGGCGTTTCCACGTAGCCGGGATGGATGGAGTTGATGCGTATGCCCTGGCCCGAGTAGGCCAGCGCGGCCGATCGGGTCAGGCCCGTGACGCCGTGCTTGGCAGCGATGTAGGCGGGGCTCGCGTCGTTGCCGACCAGGCCGAGACTGGACGACATGTTGACGATGGCACCGCCGCCGGCAGCGAGGATGGCCGGAATCTGGTGGCGCAGCCCGTAGGCCACCCCGCTCAGGTTGACGTCGATGACGCGCTGCCAGTCGGCCGGCACCATTTCGCCCGCCGGTGCGAGGGTGCCACCGATGCCGGCGTTATTGACGGCAAAGTGCAACGCGCCAAAGGCCTCAATCGCGCGGTCGACCGTGGCCTTGGCCTCATCGACCTTGGCGACGTCGCCCACATGACCCACGGCACGACCGCCGCCTGCCACGATGGCAGCGACGACGCGATCCACCGCATCGGCCTGCAGATCGGAAACCACGACTGACAGGCCGTTGGCGGCCAGCAGGCGGACCGTCGCCTCGCCGATGCCGGATGCGGCACCGGTCACGAGGACGGATTGACCAGTGAAGGAATATTGCATGGGTTTGCTCCTTGAATACGTGGTTGAAAAGGGGGGCTGTGTCCGGCCGAAGGAGTCATGCCGCC
>ERZ795046.1498-NODE-1498-length-23618-cov-600.894071_pt1 | contig 23618 bp, 22 predicted proteins | sample MGYA00375130_ERZ795046 | MGnify/ENA primary metagenome ERZ795046 (study PRJEB30175, sample SAMN05720202) | activated sludge metagenome | isolation source: anaerobic digester from wastewater treatment plant | place: Japan | collected 2015-05-15 ...
ACGCGTTTATTCGTTGGAAAAGCAAATGCAGTCAAGTATCTCTGCCCAATCAGGTGTTCAAAGTGACTTAAGTGATCTTAAGAAGAGAATCACAGCACTTGAGAGCAAAGTTACGTCTATCACTACTACTAGTAGTAGTCAAGCATCTCAAATAACTCCAACGGATTTTTCAAAGGATATAGATTCACTATCGAAAAGAGTCGCGACACTTGAAAAAGGGTCATCAGATTTGTCGAAAATTGTGGACCAATTATCGAAAAGGATTACAACGTTAGAGCAAAAAGATGCATCTTCTCAGATATCAAGCATTTCGAAAGATTTGGATTCATTATCAAAAAGGGTAACTACTACCGAACAGTCTGTTGCACAAGTCAACAGTAAAATCGCGGTAGTTAACGGTGATATAAGCAAAATTAGCACTAATATCAACGATATTAACAGTAATCTAAATGCGTTTAATACCGAAGTGACAAACAACATACAACGAATAGACTCAAAGATATCAGCATTGGAAAGTAGTCTGAAATCTAGTCAACAAGATATAGGAAAGATAGTAACAGTAAGCACTCAAGTTTCAAAACTCGACGGACGAATTTCAGCCCTTGAACAGTCTAGTCAGCAATCAAGCCAAAGATTGTCAGCCCTTGAAAACTCAGTTTCACAGAATTCAACGGATATAGAGAATCTAAAACCACTTAACGGTTTGTATGCATCTACTAGTAAGGAAGTTAGTGCATTGTCACAGAGGATTTCCAAGATCGAGGAAATAATCAATAAGGGAGACGATTTCATAAAGAGACTTGATGCGATCGATGCATTAACAATTGTCGACACAATTGGAAATTTCCAAGTGTTGTCAAATCGCTTTGACCAGTTAGTGGCAAAATATACAAAGATTGAAGACCAGATGCGTGCACTTTCTATTGAACAGCAGTACATCTTGAATGAGATTTCCAACGTTAAGGATACTGTGGTTAAGACTAGTGAGCTATCAAATGATATCTCAACGCTAACGCTTAATCAAGATAAGGCCAAGACTGACTTGGAATCGCTCAATGAAGAAGTAAGTAACTTACGTTCGGAATTAGAAATGACTAGATGGATAGCTATTGCGGGCACTGTAACGTCTGTGGTGTTGGGGATACTTTTCATAGTAACTGCTGGGCAATGATTATGATGGGCCGTATCTACGTAATTAAACAAGATGGTTAGGGGTGAAGTAAGATTGGTTGGTCTGGCACTGGAAGCAGGTGGAGTCAAGGGTTTTACGCATATAGCTACTTTGAAACTCTTGGATATGTACGATGTGAGGTTAAATATGATAGCTGGGTCTTCAGCAGGTGCCATAGTTGGTGCCCTTTATGCGATGTACGGTGATGCAGATAAGGTTTACGAAGAATTCTCGACAAATGTCGTTTCTTTCATGAAAGACAAATCGTTGAAATCTTCTGTACCAATGTTTGAGTTAGTAATAAAGAAGGCGTTGATAAGTTTAGATGATTATTATCAGTTTTTCAAGGCACTCTTTGGGAGGATCAAGTTTTCACAGCTTAAGACAAAATTGGTTGTCGTAGCATTTGATTGTGAAAATCGTGAGTCCATGGTTATAGATGAAGGTTTCTTAGTTGACGCAGTTTTGGCAAGTTGTACAGTTCCAGGGATTTTTGAACCAACGTATCTTTGCGGTACAAGGGTTTTGGATGGTGGAGTACTATCTCCGCTTCCAACAGAGGAACTTAAGAAACGTGGTATGGATAGGATCATTGCAAGTATATTCAATGAAGAAATTCCTGATTATCAGACACAGTTTAGTTTGTTATCGGCACTTGATTCCATTAAGAATCAAGAAATACTTAAGCAAGAGATGCAAATAGCAGATTTTGTTTTTGATTATCCAGTACAGGCAGAATGGAGTGAATTTGAAAGATATGAATCGATCTATAATGAAGCTTTAAAAATTGCTATGGATAGGAGAGATGAATTTGAGAATTTCCTTAGGCGGTGATATAATTCAATATCTGGGTGCAGTTGGATTATTGAAGGCACTGCAAGAGTTTGAAGGATCTGAGAGTAATAATGATTTTTTTGAAATTCACTGTTGTGGCTTTTCTTGCATCCCTGCCGTACTTTGGCAATATGATGCAAGCACAGCTTATATGAGAATATCGAAAATGTGGCAAGAAGCACTTAAAATCTTCAAGTCTGTTTCTAATCCATCCTTGTCAAGTATTGGGAGTAGTATAACGCTCTTGTATAATGTTCAAAAGAAGATTAAAAACCAAGAAGAAGATACAAAAGGAAATGCTAAACTTAGAGAATTTATCCAGAAATGGGTCCCAGAATTTGAGATTACTGATAACTTCAAAGTAAAGGTCCACGCATTCAACATGGTTCAAAAGGAAGAAGAGATATTGACTGGCAACTCTATAGATGTGATATCAAGAGCGTTGGCGTATCCAATAGACTTCTCACCGATAGATGATTATCTTTCTCTTGCTTGGGTGTTTGGAATTCCGGAAGGAGATGGTATAATATACATAGATTGGCTCAATTCTTTTATTCCCCAAAGGGCTTCTGATTATCTCCTGCTATCAACTTTCTCAAGGACAGTCAAATTTATTAAAGACCGTTCAAACAGGGCAAAGTTCTCTACTTCGATACAGGTCTTTGATTCAAAGAATTTCAGTGTGATAAGCAATCGTTTTTACCTTGCTGGTAAGAAAATGGTTGAAAGTCTTACCGTTTAAGAGTCATAGGAGGTATGGGTATGAAGAGTAGAAGGATTCTTAGCATCACAATTTTGATGATACTACTTTCCGTAGTTGTTATTTTTGCACAAACATCGACAACCACGACAACAACAAGTACAAAGAAGTCGAAAACTGTTAGAGTCTCTGCTGACTATGTTGAACCAAAAAGTGATGTTATATATTACAAAGGTAGAGTATTCGTCAATATAGACGAAGATAAAGTAAGCGTAAAGACTACTGAGATGTATGTACGAAAAGTTGGCGACAAATGGAGAAATGTAGATATTCCAGTAAAGTCTGAATTCAGTTTCGATGGTGGTAGTGCAACCGCAGATAAGATGACGTATGATCTTGATAATAGGACGGGAGTTCTTACAAACGCAGTAGTTACGATAGTCGATACGAAGAGTAATGAAAAGATAACAATAATAGCCGATAGTGTGAATTATGACTTGGATAATGACAGATACAGTGGTACGAAAAAGGGTGGTGTCAATATTACAAAAGGTGATGTCACGACAGTTAGTGATAGATTTGATTATGATAAGAAAAAGGGAGAACTTACATTAGTTGGAGCTGTTGTAATAAACGATGCTAAAAAAGGTATAAAGATGACAGCCTCTGATGCAGTTATAAATACTGAAAATAACGATATGAAGGCAAACAATGTTAACATAGAACTGAAAGTTGAATAATGGAAAGGAGTTTTTTGATGCACAGATTTATAATCTCCGGCCCAACTGGTTCAGGCAAGACCGAGTTGGCTGTGGCCATAGCACAGCAGCTGCCCATAGAAATCATATCGATGGATTCTAGACAAGTATACAAATACATGGATATTGGTACAGCCAAGCCTGACCCCTACCAACTTGTTTCTGTTAAACATCATATGATAGATATAGTGGAACCTTCCGAATATTTTAATGCTTTTCTATATCAAAAAATGGCAAAGGAAATAGAAATGGATGTAGTTCGGAGAGGAAAGATTCCTATATACGTTGGTGGAACCGGGCTTTACATCGATGCACTGGTAAAAGGTTTTTTTGAAGGTGTACCGAGGGATGAGAACATACGAAAAGAACTCAACCAGTTGAACGAACAAGAACCGGGAATTCTGAGAAAGATGCTTGAAGAATTCGATCCACAGGCAGCTTCCAGGATACATTTCCAAGACACAAAGAGGACAATACGAGCATTGGAAGTTTATCTCAAAACTGGCAAACGGATTTCCGAACTTCAAAGTCAGCAGTCAAGAGAATCAAACGAGGATTTTACATTGGTAGTTATAAACCGCGAGAGAGAAGAGCTCTACAAAAGAATAAATAGCAGAGTCGACAAGATGATAGAATATGGCTTGATAGACGAAGTGAAAGAACTGATCTCAAAATATGGTAAGAGTCCGGAAGCATTCAAGACCATAGGGTATCAGGAGATCATCGATTACTTGGATGGCGTATACTCCATTGAAACAGCTATACATCTTATAAAACGCAATACCCGCCATTATGCACGTAGGCAGATTATCTACCTGAGAAGGTTTAAGAATGCAATATGGATAGATGCTGCGGAAGATGAAGCTAAAGAAAAAATAATGAAATTGATAGAAGAGAAATATCTAATTGAGCAAAATATCTGAGGTTAATCCATCAATCCAAATATACAAGCAGATTCTGAGGTGAAAAATCACATGGAAGCACTGTATAGAAAATACCGTCCTGTTCAATTCTCACAAATCGTTGGTCAAGAACACATAAAGAGGATAATTAAGAATGCACTTGAGAAAAGAATGATATCACATGCTTACATCTTTGCAGGTCCGCGTGGTACGGGAAAAACAACAACTGCAAGATTGCTTGCAAAATCGCTAAACTGTGAGAAGAATCAATTTTCTGAACCTTGCAACGAATGTGCTTCATGCAAAGCCATAGACAATGGTTCACATCTCGACGTGATAGAATTAGACGCGGCCTCAAACAGAGGTATAGACGAAATAAGAAGAATAAGAGATGGTGTTAACTTCAGCCCAGCAATGGGTAAGTACAAAGTGTACATAATAGATGAAGTGCACATGCTGACACGCGAGGCTTTCAACGCGTTACTCAAGACTTTAGAGGAACCGCCATCACATGTTGTATTCATACTTGCCACAACTAATCCGGAGAAGATTCCACCAACTATTACATCCCGTTGTCAGGTTTTGGAATTCAAAAACATTCCAAGTGAGGAAATAGTAAATAGGCTGAAAGAAATCTCTGCGATAGAAGGATTCGACATAAGCAATGACGCATTGGTGAAAATTGCAAAAAGAGCATCTGGCGGTCTTCGCGATGCATTATCAATTCTTGAACAGGTCATTAGATACACAGGCGGAGAAGTAACAGCACAAGCCGTTGATGAGGCACTGGGATTAGTTAGCGAGGAAATTGTAAGCAAATTTGTAGATGCCATATTGGAAGGAGATCTACACACCGTACTTGACATAACTGAGAAAGTCTATATCGAAAGGGGAGACTACGACACATTTCTAAATCAGCTCATCGAATATTCACTCGAAAAAAAGACTAATTTAATGACGAATTTGTCGATGGAGTTCTTTGGAATAATGAAGGAACTAAAATATGGTGAAGAGAAGCTTTTGATTGCAAAACTTCTATTCGCAAATCTTGTGGAGAAACTTCAATCAGCTGTTCAACCAAAATTGGGAAAGGGTATAAATGTTTCAAACATTTCAGACATTTCAAAACAATTTACGGAGAAAGAAACGAAGAATATCGTCAAAAACACTGAATCAAGTGATGGTAGAAATCGAATTGCTGAAGTCAATACCGTTTCAAATATGAAGCCAAATTCAGATGATACCTCCAAAGATGTTCTTGATAAAACGGTAGATAAGGCAACAAGATTTATTGATCACACTTCAATTATCAACCCGAGTGAGCAAAAAGTGGAACAATTTTCAGAGAAGTTCTCACAGTCACAAGAGAATAGTCAGAATGTACCGAACGAGAAAGATAGTGATAGTGAGAATAAGCAATTTGGAGTCGCAACTAAAGCAGTATTGGAAGATTTAAAATTAAACGGAGATTTGTCAATATTCGTAGGTCTCTCTTTGGCGACCGTGTACGAAAATGAAGATTCCATTAGGATTGTCTTTGATGAATCCAAACAGTTCAGCTATGAAATCATAAAAGAAAAGAAAGACGAAATAGCGATTCTTTACAAAAACAAGACCGGACTAAACAGGCAAGTCATAGTTGAAATATCAAGCGAGATACAAGACCCAGTTGTTGAAAAACTGAAAATGCTATTTGGTCCACTTGGATGATTTTTGATTAGTAGACTACTTTATCGAATGAGGTGATTGCATGTTTGATATTTACGATATAATACTAAAGGCTAAATCAGCCAGAGCCACCGATATACATCTGTCCGTAAACAATCCACCAATAATTAGGGTAGACGGATATTTGTTAAGGATGCAAGGCTATCCAGCGTTTACAGTTAATGATTTAAATAGTATCATAGAACACTTGCTCGGAGATAGTGATATAGAGAACAGAAATAAGGAGACTGATTTTTCTTTTGGATTTGAAGATGTTAGGATAAGGGCAAATTTGTACTATGAAAGAGGTAATCCGGCACTTGCATTGAGGATCATTACGAAGAAGATTAGGACTTTTGAAGAGCTTGGCATTCCAATTGTTCTGAAGGATTTTTGTGATAAAGATTCTGGACTAGTCATAGTGACAGGGCCAACGGGCAGTGGTAAATCTACAACGTTAGCTGCGATGATCGATTATATCAATTCGAAGTACGCATACCACATAATAACGATAGAGGATCCTATAGAATACGTCTTTGAGAACAAGAATTCACTGATACATCAGAGAGAATTGGGGAGGGACACTCAAAGTTTTAGCGACGGTCTTAAATATGCACTCAGGCAAGACCCGGACATCATACTTGTTGGAGAAATGAGGGACTTGGAAACGATAGCACTTGCACTCACCGCTGCAGAAACTGGTCACTTGGTACTTGCCACACTCCACACGAACTCTGCGGCAACGGCACCTGAGAGAATCGTTGACGTCTTTCCAGCCCACCAACAAAAACAAATCTCACTTCAATTAGCGAATACGTTGATCGGTGTCGTATTTCAAAGATTGGTTCCAAAAAAGGGTACAGGACTAGTTCCAGTAGTTGAGGTGCTTGTAGCAAACATGGCAGTCAAAAACCTGATAAGAGAAGGGAAGATACACCAAATAGAGAGTATCATGCAGACTGCTCAAAAGCAAGGAAATGTATTGTTCGATGATGCGCTCTTGAAAGCGTATTTTTCCAACATAATTTCGAAAGAGACGGTTGTTGACTTTGCTAGGGAACCTGAGGAGGTGGCAAAGAAGATAGGATGGACAGGAATTTGATGGAAAGTATCAAAGAGTGGACAAAGAGTAGTATAGAAGAACTGGAAAAGAGATTGATGGAAAATCTCGAATTGAAGGATATGATAAAAGTTTCATCCGATTTTACCAAATTCAAAGAAATTGACTCACTGATAAATGAATATTTTGAACTTCTGGACGAAAAGGAATTATGGAAAGAAGAACCTGGAAGTGAAGGAGAGATACAGAAGATAGATGAAAAAGCGGAATCACTGGCTAATGAAATATTGACATTACTTTTGCCAGAGGATGAGTTCAAAGACAGAAATGTATTCCTTGAAATCCGTGCTGGAACAGGTGGAGATGAAGCCGCACTTTTTGCAGGAGATCTTCTTAGAATGTATCTAAGGTATGCTGAGATTAAGAACTGGTCGTATGAAATCCTCGATGAGAGTAAATCAGACCTTGGTGGATACAAAGAGGTTGTTGTTAGGATAAAAGGGAAAAACAGTGGCACCTATATGAAATACGAACGTGGCGTACATAGAGTGCAGAGAATTCCCGTTACAGAATCTGGTGGAAGAATACACACATCAACTGCAACGGTGGCAGTGCTCCCAGAAATTAGAGATGTTGACGTTTTCGTAGACCCGAAAGATTTGCGAATAGATACGTACAGAGCATCTGGCGCTGGTGGGCAATACGTGAACAAGACAGAGTCAGCTATAAGAATTACGCACATCCCAACCGGGATAGTGGTAACTTGCCAATCTGAAAGATCCCAGCACCAAAACAAGGACAAGGCGATGATGGTCCTACGTGCGAAGTTGTACGAATTGGCAAGAAGAGAACAAGACGAAAAAGTTTCCTCACAGAGGAAGAATCAAATAGGCAGTGGTGAGAGAAGTGAGAAGATAAGAACGTACAACTTTCCACAAAACAGAGTGACTGATCACAGAGTAAATCTTACGATATACAATCTTCAAGCTGTAATGGATGGAAACTTGGATTTAATCATACCCAAACTTATCCAGTACGATATAGAGCAACAGCTCAAAGAACTTGGCATAATTTAAAACGTGGAGGGATAATATATGTTGTACGTTGTTGACCATCCTTTGATAAAGCACAAGTTAACAATCATGAGAAAAATTGACACTGGTCCAAAAGAGTTCAGAGAATTACTCAGAGAAATCACGTTACTCATAGCCTACGAAGCAACGAGACATATTGAGGTGTACGAAATAGAAGTGGAGACACCACTTGAAAAGGCAAAGGGATACTGTATAAACGATAAAGACATAGTGATAGTACCGATACTCAGGGCCGGTTTAGGTATGGTCGATGGTATATTGGAACTTTTGCCGAACGCATCCGTAGGTCATATCGGTATATATCGCGATCCAGAGACGCTTAGGGCAGTAGACTATTATTTTAAACTACCAAAGATAACTAACAATAGTGAAATATTCGTGCTTGATCCAATGCTTGCTACAGGTGTTTCTGCAGTTGATGCAATTTCGAAGATCAAACAAGTCGGTGCTAAAAGGATTACTTTTATCTCTTTGATATCCTCACCTGAAGGAGTAAAGGCACTTGAAGATACTCACCCTGATGTAGATATCTACACTGCCTCACTTGATAGACAATTAAATAACCACGGTTACATCCTACCAGGACTTGGTGACGCGGGCGATAGACTGTTCAGAACTAAATGATGCAGCCTTTGATTATCTGATTAAACGATTTGAAAACTCTGTCGAAATGACGTGGAGGTGCTTTGTACTTGAGTGAAGGAATAAACATGAGACAACTCGAAGAAATGACGATGAAAGAACTCTATGAACTTGCAAGAAAGTATGACATTGCCAGATACACTGCTATGAGAAAGCAAGATCTCATATTTGAGATACTCGAAGCAAAGGCAAAGTCGGAAGGATATTTTTTTGGTGAAGGCGTGCTTGAAATTGCGCCCGATGGGTATGGTTTTCTCAGAAGTCTGGAGACGATGCTTTCTGGTCCGAAGGATATCTATTTATCACAGTCACAGATCAGAAAATTTAATCTGAACACTGGTGACATCATCTCAGGGGTGATACGTCCTCCAAAAGAAGGAGAACGTTTCAATGCAATGATAAAGATCGAAGCAATAAATTACAAATCCCCAGAGCTTGCCGATGAACGAGTCAATTTTGAAAATCTCACACCGGACTATCCAAAGGAAAGATACGTACTCGAAACGGAGAAGGAAACGTATTCAACCAGACTCATAGACCTCTTTGCACCGATTGGGAAAGGTCAACGTGGCATGATCGTCGCTCCTCCGAAAACTGGAAAGACCACCATTCTCAAAGAAATGGCAAATGGCATAGCTCAAAACCATCCCGAGACCATAAGAATAGTGCTATTAATCGATGAAAGGCCAGAAGAAGTTACAGATATAAAAGAATCGGTCAATGCAAAGGTCATTGCCGCACCATTCGATATGCCATCGGATAAGCAAATAAAAATAGCAGAACTAACACTTGATATGTGTAAGAGACTTGTCGAATATGGTAACCATGTTGTCGTATTACTAGATAGCTTGACGCGTTTGGGACGTGTTTACAACATAACGGTACCACCAAGCGGAAAGCTACTCACGGGTGGTGTGGACCCAGCTGCACTCTACAAACCGAAACACTTTTTTGGAGCGGCAAGAAATACCAGAGAAGGTGGCAGTTTGACGATCATTGCAACGGCACTCATAGAGACCGGCTCAAAAATGGACGAGGTAATATTTGAAGAATTTAAGGGAACAGGTAACATGGAGCTTGTCCTCTCAAGACAACTTGCAAACAAGCGAATATTCCCTGCGATAAATCTAGCACTTTCTGGTACGCGAAAGGATGAACTCCTTACAACTCCTGCTGATTTAAAGAAGATTTGGATACTTAGAAGAATGCTCAGTTCTATGACAGAGGAAGAAGGACTCAAACTCATACTATCCAAATTGAAAGAAACTCGTACAAACGCAGAATTTCTTGCGCTCGTAGATGCTCAAAAAGCTGTATAGTAATCTAATAATCTGGTAATCTTATTACTCGCTTGAGACGATAAGAAACATAGAAAGCGAGGAGATGCAAAAAATGTCAAGGAAATTTCTTGCCTTTTTTCTAGTTTTGATAACTGTGATTGGATTTTCTACGGCACAAAATGGGATGGAGTATTACTCAGCAGCGGAATTATCGTATAAATCGGGAGACTATAAGACCGCTCTGGATAACTACGAAATGGCCCTTGCAGCTGATAATACGCTTGAGGGATACGACCCACAGATAAAATTTAAGATGGGCATATCTGCTTACATGATTGGAAATTACGATAAAGCAAGAAATTATCTTGCTGGTTATGATAATGACTTTGTCAGAAATTTGCTTGAATCGATATCTTCTCGGGAAACTGAAGATGAGTGGAAAAGGTGGATAAAGCAGAATAATCCTACTACATCCGAAGTTGTCTCACAAGATGAAGTATCAACATCAACGGCAGTTACCGTTACACAGCCATCGAGCGGAAGTTCTAATGTCGCAATCATAATAGTCATATTTTCCACTACATTTGTCGTTTTGATGATTGCCGAGTACAGAATTTATAGAGTAAAAAGAAAAGTTATCGAACTTCCTTTGGAATCTCGTCAGAGGGCATCTGCACAAAAGATCGAATCAGAAATTGCAAGTACCAATACACCCAATACTGCTGAGGTATCCGGCGAAGCCAGTCAATCTTCTGACGCAGCCGAAAAGAGTTCAATTGACAAAACACCCTCAGAGCTTGATTTAATACCAAATGGGGCAAAGATCATTGATTTTGAAGAACTCATAAATAGTGAGATAGATGTATTTAAAGATATCTTCGAACAACTTGATACTATCGATAACAAAAAGGAAGAAATGCCGAGTGTTGAATCTGCGAAGAATACAGACAACAGTGATGTATTACAAAATATAGAATTCGATGCTGAACCTCCTATAGAAGAGATTGATAGAGAAGCACTAATCAATGAAGTTTTGGATGAGAGCAAGAATTTGATAGATGAGATAGAGAAGATTTCTAATGAATCTGGTGAAACAAAACAGAGCGAAGTGACACCTGTTGAATTAGAAAGTATCGAAGCAGAACTCATTGGAAAAGTTAAGAAAATAGTAGACACAATTTCTGAGAATAAAGACAAAGAAACAGAATCAGAGGAACAACCTGTAGAAGACTACGAAAAGCTACAGAAACCATTTGAAGAATTTGATAAGCTGGAAAAGATATCCGAAGAAGATGCAAACATCCTTATGAAAAAACTACTTATTCTATCTCGAGGTGAAAGGGATTGACCATTTTCATTCTTTTTATTTACACGATAGCGTATGCATTTATCATATTCAAGCCCCACATATCCTCAGTCACAACCCTCTTGTTTGGCATAGTTTCAATATTGCTTTTGGGAGAATTCAACTTTGAGAACCTGCCAGCAATAGTCGATTTCAATACACTTTTCATCTTACTTGGCATGATGCTGACGATATCGATTTTAAAAAAGCATGGCGTATTCAACGAAATATCCGAGAGGATCGTTAAATTCAGCAAGGGGAATATGATATTAGCGATATTACTCATAGATGTTGCAATATTCCTACTGTCAAGTTTGCTCGACAACGTCACAACGATACTAATATTCATACCGATACTACTATACATAGCTGATATAACGGATATAGATTACAAGTTACTGACAATTAATGCAATATTTTTTTCAAACCTTGGCGGTATGACAACGGCAATTGGCGATCCTCCAAACATCGTTATATATGCAGTGTCAAATCTCAGTTTCATGTCATTTATATACAATCTTATGCCCATTGGATTCATAGTTCTCATAATACAAATTCTTGTACTAAATAGAAATTTCAAGAAGATCACTTACAAAGCACAAATTACTGAGAGTAGTATGCAGAAAAACAATACCTGGATCTTGTACTTTATTGGTTTCATGTTCATAGTGTTGCTCATGGCTTTACACGAAGAAGTTGGTCTTGAACTTGGATTTATAACTCTCGTTGGAGCCTTAATCATGCTCTTTGTTGAAGGTACCGATTTTCAATCTGTCATTTCAGAAGTCGACTGGGACACTTTGTTTTTAATTACTGGGCTATATATGTTGAATGGAGCACTAGAGAAGATAGAAATCTTTGCACCACTTATTAACTTGTTCGAACCGATAAAGACATCTCTCTTACTTGCGATAATCATTCTATGGTCGTCACTTTTACTGACAGGATTTTTAAGTGCGCTACCAGTTACGTTACTTTATGTTACGATAATTAAGAAACTTGTTTCTTTAGGTGCTCCTATTGACCTTTATTGGGCACTTGCGCTCGGAGTAGGAATTGGTGGCAATTTGACACCAGTCGCGTCTATGTGCAACATCGTTGGCAGCAACGTGTTGAGGAACTATAAGAAGAGAACATTAACCTTTGCTGAATTTTCATCTTCCATGTTGAAGCCGGTTATGCTTAGTGGTATAATCTCAACGGTATTTCTTGTTTTCAAGTATCTATTGTGAAATGTAGGCGGATACATACAATTAATGAAGAAAATCTAGGTTAAAAAGCATGGTGTACACTCTATCGAGGTGATGCTTACGGAGTTTGTAGTCTTAGCTGTCTTTGCTATCGTTATGTATTTTGTTATTACCGGGAAGATCAACAAAACTATCGCAGCTATGGCTGGTGGCCTCTTACTTTTACTTATGGGGATCTTTCCTAATCCGTACGAAGGGCTTCAAGAAACTATAGACATAAACACATTGCTTTTCTTGGTTGGTATGATGATTTTCGTAAGAGTTATGGAAGAATCGGGCATTTTTCAGTATCTTGCGATTAGAACCGTGAAAGTGGCCGGGACCAAGCCAGCTAACCTACTTTTTGCACTTACTTTTATAGTTGCTTTGGTTTCCTCGTTCATCGACAACGTGACAACTGTTCTTATATTCATACCGGTTACTTTTGCAATTACCGATATACTACTTATCAACCCAACACCATTCGTAATAGCGGAAATATTTGCTTCGAACATAGGTGGTACTATGACACCAATTGGTGACCCACCGAACATATTGATTACCTCTGCAGCAAAGATTCCATTTTTGGAATTTGCGTTGTACATGGTACCTATAAACTTGATAATACTGTTATTGATGGATTTGGCATTTATCTTGATGTCAGGTAAAGATTTCAGGAAAGAAGTTCCGAGAGAGTTTATAGATAGCTTTGACGAGAGCAAAGCAATACAGAACAAGGGAAGATTCATAGCTTCTTCAATTTTCTTAGTAACGGTTATAGTCTTGTTTTTATTGCAGAAGCAATTGAATTTAGAAAGCTCGATAATCAGTTTAATGGCAGGATTCTTTAGCCTTCTGATTTTCGAGAGGAAAGAAATAGAGCCGTTCCTATCGAAAGTCGAGTGGGAAGTGATCTTCTTCTTCCTTGGGCTATTCATCATCACAGGGGCTATGGAGAAAGTTGGTATCATGAGTGACATTGCGACGTTCTTGGTCAACATTTCGAAAGGTTCAAAAGTCATGCTTTCAAGTATGATTGTTTGGATTTCCGGTATCGTGTCTGGTTTCATAGATAACATACCATTTGCAGCTACAATGATACCTGTTATAAAGCAATTACCACAGATAAATCCAGATGCATTTTCGAATATTCAACCGTTCTGGTATGCTCTTTCGTTAGGCGTTTGTCTGGGTGGAAATCTGACACCGGTTGGAGCATCTGCAAACGTCGTTGGATTGTCGTTACTAAAGAAACACAAGGGAATCGATGTATCTTTTAAGGATTTCATAAAATTTGGTTCCATTGCCGTTGCAATCAGTTTGGCCCTATCTAATGTGTATATGTTGTTGCTTCTTGAAATAATGAAATGATCAAATATTGGTGATGAATTAATACCTATGCGCGATATCAATGAACTAGATTTGCAGTTGTTGTTCCCAAAAGATGTACAGAGTGCCGTTGAAATACAGAATAACTTGTCAAAGAGTTTGAAAATCCAAGAACTTGAAACACAGAAGATACAGTACATCGGCGGATTGGATGTAAGTTATTTAGATAAATATGCGTTGGGTGTACTCGTAATCTTGGATAACGAGTTAAATATCGTAGATATAATAAGTCAAAAGGCCGGGGTGGAATTTCCATACATTCCTGGCTTTTTGGCGTTTCGTAAGGCACCAGTTATTCTCGAATGCTTAAGAAAGTCATCCATTAAACCGGATGTTTTGATATTTGATGGTCAAGGTATAGTTCATCCTAGGGGGTTTGGAATTGCAAGTCACATAGGCGTCTTGCTTGATGTTCCGTCGATTGGAGTAGCAAAAAGTAGGTTATACGGAGTGTGTGATAAACCAACACGTGTTGGACAGGCAGAGCCTATTTATGATGAAGTAGGTAACCTAATTGGATACTGCTATCTTTCCAAGAGGAATACAAATCCTATCTACATCTCTCCTGGACATTTATGCGATCCCGATAGCGCATTGTCATTTGTAAAATCACTCATTAGGGGTTACAAGCTACCTGAACCAACAAGATTGGCACACATCTATACGCAGAGGTTGAAATCCACTGAAGAGTAGTGAAATAGTGGGAGTTCTAAGGATTTTTTAAGGAACCAAAAATATATTAATAGTTGAATTGCGACATACATCATCGACATACATCATTTATGGAGGTGGTTGTTATGAAGAAAACCTTCAGTGTTGTTTTGATGATGTTGTTGGTTGTCAGTATATTTGCTGCCAAGACTACTACTCAGCCTATTCTTAGCTATATTTCTCCATTTGTGATTGAAAAAACAGAGTACGAAGCCACGGGAGTTATAGAACAAGTAGTATTGGGCGTTTACGGAAGAGGTTATGCAACTGTGTCATACGGTGATGGAGAAAAGGTAAAGATTCCGTTTATTTGGAATCGGTACTCCGATGTAAAGATTGGAACAGAGGTGAGCTTTAAAGGAATTAAGGCAACCATTCTTGTACCAACATCGGTGGAAGTCAACGGTTACAAGATTGTTCTCAAGCCTGTGAAAAACGCTGATAACGTAGAAACGCAGATTTTAGAGACAAAAGTAAAGAGCATTGAGATTTCAAGAAACGCCATAACAATTGTCCTTACGGATTCGCAAAACAAAGAATACAAAATTCCGGGATCACTAATACCAATTTGGAAGACACTAAAAGTTGGTGACACTGTAGAACTCAACACGATAAAACAAAATATCAGCGCAGTCCAAAGTATCACGATCGATGGAAAAACGTACAACTTAAGCAATGCTCTAAGACCCAGTATGAATGTTTATGGGAAGAGGAGATAGTTAGACTATATTGTAAAGATGTAAGTTAAAAAAGTGCCGGAAATCCCGGCACTTTGTAGTTATATTATCCTGAACGTCAATAACGTCAATCTGCTCCTCTGTTACCGAGTTCTTTATCGAGCATGTATATTGCAATTGGTGAGTCGCCCAGTTTTTTAAGATTCTTGACAATCAATTCAACTTGTAACTCTTCCTCAACTTGCTCTTTGACAAACCACTGCAAAAATTCCTTTGTTGCATAATCTTTTTCTTCTTTTGCAATATCAAGTATAGAATAGATGCTCTTTGTGATGAATACTTCATGCCCGTATGCATCTTCAAAAGCTCGCAGTGGAGATTCCCATTCACATTTTGGCTTTTCGATCGCAGGTAGTTCTACCCTTCCACCACGATCATAAATGAATTCATAAATCTTCTTTGCATGACCGAGTTCTTCGCTTGCTTGGACCTTCATCCACTTTGCAAAACCGGGTAAGTCTATTGAATCAAAATAACTTGCCATAGACAAATATAGATAAGAAGAAAAAATCTCTTTCCCTATTTGCTCGTTCAACGCCTTAAGAACTTTTTCTGATATCATACCATTCACCTCTGCTTTCCAATCAATGTTCAGAATATTTATAATACCTTTTGTAATTCTTCGTACGGTGGTTCATTTCCAGGGTTGTCGGTTACCCACGAATAGATGACTTTCATATTCTCAATTACAAATACTGCACGTTTTGCCACTGTATAGTTTGGAACACCCGCAAAATTCTCGTGTACTCCGCCGTATTGTTTTGATATAGTTCCGCTAAAATCGGAAAGTAATCTAAAAGTTAATTTGTTCTTCTCAGCAAAAGCCTTATTTGAAAACGGCGTATCGACACTGATGCCAAGTACAGTTGCATTCACATTGTTGAATTTTGCAAGCATGTCTCTGAAAGTACAAAGTTCCTTTTCACATACACTTGTGAATGCACCTGGATAGAAAACTAAGACAACCTTCCCTTGAAGCTCAGATAAACGTACCTTCTTTAAATCATGGTCATACAATTCAAAATCTACTGCATCCATACCATCTTTTAACATAAAATCACCTCCACTACTTCCAACTCTTGTGTAAATTCTTAAATTATTCTCAACTAATTATATCATGTATAAATTTATATGTCAAATACATTTGTATGGATTCTTTTCATTGTTGACTGCCATTTTCCACATGTGGTATAATATATTTACTTGGAAATTGAAATTAAGCTTTCTGTTTAATTAATACACATTAATAATGCATTTGTTGGCTTGTCAAGAGGATTTTTGTGATTTTTCTGAACAATTTAAAATTTACAATTGAAACTTCTTAGAAATATGTGATATAATACTTGTGTATCTACAAAAGGGTTCCTTATTACATCCTGTGAAGGGGGGATTTACAGTGAAAAAGTTGCTAGTATTCTTGAGCATTTTTGTGACGGTTTTGGCACTTGCGGCGTTTGATCCAACTACCTACGTTGAGGCAACGATAGGAGAGGCGGATACATTGGATCCACACCTTGCTTACGATACGGCAAGCGGCGAGGTGCTTTACAACGTTTACGACAACCTCATCGCTTATAAGGGAAGCAGCGTCAGCGAGTTTGTACCAGAACTTTCAACGCAGGTCCCAACTGTTCAAAACGGTCTTGTTAAAGATGGAGGAAAGACGTACATATTCCCCATCAGAAAAGGCGTTAAATTCCACAACGGTAACCCATTGACACCAGAAGATGTAGAATATTCATTTGAAAGAGGACTACTCTATGATCCAGCCGGTGGACCAATGTGGATGATGCTTTACGCACTTTTCAACGTTCATTCTTTGGACGAACTAATTGAAAACTACGTAAAAGCACCAGTTGATCAGATATTCGATAAGAATGGTGAGCCAAAGGCAGAGTACAAGCAGAAGTTGGTCGATTTCTATAAAAACGTTATTGATCCAGCTGTTGAAGTACAAGGCGACAACGTTGTAGTCAAACTTGTCAGGCCATACGGTCCATTCATGAACATCATTGCTCATAGTGGACACTGGGGAGCAATACTTGACAAGGAAACGTCTATAAAGCTTGGACTTTGGGATGGTAAGTCAGATACATGGTGGAAGTACAGAGATCTGCAGAAAGAAAAGTCGCCATACTATGCATATGCTATGGGAACTGGTCCATACAAATTTGTAGAATGGGACAGAAAACAGCAGAAAGTAACACTTGCAGCAAACGATGATTACTGGGCAGGCGCACCAAAGATTAAGAAAGTAATCATTTGGGGTATCGATGAATGGTCCACAAGAAGGGTAATGCTCGAAAGAGGAGATGCGGACTCTATAGCAGTTACCTTAGAATATTTAGATCAAGTTAGGGGAAACAAAGACATTACAATTATTGAAAACATTCCACAACTTTCAACGACTGTATTGGCATTTGGATGGTCCATTTCTCCAACGAGTAAATACATAGGTAGTGGTAAACTCGATGGAAATGGTATTCCACCTGATTTCTTCAGCGATGTTTACGCAAGAAAAGCCGTTGCAGCTGCAATTAACTACGATGCATTGATAAGAGACGTGCTCAAGGGATTTGGTAAGAGAGTACCAACGGTACTTCCAGAAGGTTTGCTCGGATTTGATCCAACATTACCACTTTACAAGTTCAATATCAAGACGGTTCAGGATAATTTGAAGTTGGCATGGAACGGACAAGCATGGGCAAAGGGATTCAAATTTAGCGTTGCATTTAACCAAGGTAACGTGGCAAGGCAAAGAGTAGCAGAAATGGTAAAGATGTACCTGGAAATGGCAGCACCTGGAAAGGCAAAGATAGATGTTCAACCATTACAATGGCCAACGTTCCTCGATGCAACAAACCGTGGCGAATTACCGATATTCATACTCGGTTGGCTTGCTGACTTCCCAGACCCAGACAACTTCATATTCACATATTACCATAGTAAAGGTGACTATTCTTCAAGACAAGGCGCAAACTTCAAGAAATTTGTCAGTACACCAAGAAAAGAACTTGGAAACAAGAGCTTAGATGAACTTATCGAACAAGCAGCGGCAGAGACTGATCCAGCTGTTCGTGGCAAGTTGTATATCCAGATTCAGAAATTTGCAATTGACAATTGTATAAGTGTTCCAGTTTATCAACCAGTTGGAGTACGTGTACAGAGATCATGGGTCAAGGGTTGGTATCCAAATCCAATGAGACCTGGTATGGACTTCTATTCTGTCTACAAGGAACAATAATTAGAATCTACAATAGTTAACAGAAACCCGCTGGGAAATCCCAGCGGGTTTTATATTTGATACTGTTCTATCAGATTACATTAGATAAAATTACTTGCTCGTTTGCCTTGATATGTACCCTTTTCTAACATACGCTTTTCTATTGCACTTACAATTTCTGCCTTCGTCTTACCCCAATTTCCAAATAGTGTTCCTTTTGATGGTGGATCAGCAACGAGCCTGTGAATTACGATACTTGGTGATAGATATTCTAAGAAAGTAACAGCTCTTTCTACGTAATCATCGAATGAACAAACATCTATCTTTCCTTTCTTGTACATCTCGCCAAAAATTGTCCCATCAACTATGTAAAGTGAGTGTATCTTTACACCATCAACTTTGAGAGCGGATAGAATCTTTGCACTTTCAATCACATCGAGTGTATTATCACCAGGAAGATTCAATATAACGTGTGAGACAACTTCGAAGCCAAAATTCTTTGACAAATTTACTGCATAAATGTATTCAGCAAGTGTGTGACCCCTATTCACTTTTACTAATGTGTGATAATTTGCTGTCTGGAGGCCGATGTCAAGAGATATTGCTATGTTGTATGCTCCTTGTATATCTTTGAGCAAATTCAGCACATCTTTATTTATACAGTCTGGCCTCGTTGCGATATCTAACTGTACTATATCACCATCTATTGCTTGTACATAAACATCTTTCAACACATCTATTGGTCCAAACGTATTTGTATAGTTTTGAAAGTATGCGATGAACTTGTTAATACCCTTTTTTCTGTACTTTTCTTTCATCAGTTCAATTTGCTCTTTAATTGGCCTACCTGAAAACGTTGCAAATCCGCTACCTGTCTCATCGCAAAATAAACATCCTGGTCTTCCCATTGTCCGATTGGGACACGTGAAACCTGCGTTGATTGGAAGTCTCTGTACACGTTCACCATATTTCTTCTTTAATTCAACACTTAATTTTCTATACCTGTAACCTTCTTCGAGAAAGTCGTAAATTGTTTGAGCACCTCCTGTGAATCTATCGTTGGAAATTCTCCATCGTAATATACAAACTTTCCATTTACCATAGTAGCAAAGACGCTGTCAGTGTGTGCATGCAAGAGATTATTTAGGAATCTGTTCAGTGGCTGCAATTGAATGTCATTTGTGCTGAAAATTGCAAAGTCTGCAGAGCTTCCTACTTCTATCTTTCCGCCTTCCAGTCTCAATGCTTTGTATCCGTTGGTCGTTAGCATACTGAATGCTTGATCCGTTGTAAACACCGAAGGATCTTTCATTTTCTGGCTGAGCATTGCAACTCTGAGGTCGAAGAGTGGATTGAGAGAGTTGTTACTTGCAGGTCCATCTGTGCCAATGGACAACGTAAGACCTGTATTAAGCATTTCTAATATTGGTGGAATACCATTTCCCAATTTCATGTTACTTGCAACGTTGATCGAAGGAAATGCATTACTCAGCATACCGAGTTCATCAGTTCTCAACTGTACACAATGCACAGGAATGAAATGTACTTTATCAAACCCAAGTGACATTATCTCACTAACAGTGTATTTTTCTCGCTCCCAGATACTCTCAAAAAAGTGCATAGCAACAATCATATCATTAACTCTCGCAACATCTATAATGCGCTTCAGATAATCCTTTGAACATGTGTAAGGTGCATGCGGCCCTAAACCAACAAAGATTCTATCATCGTAACCATGCCATTTGTTGTGAAGTGCGATGTTTTCATCTAATCTTCCAGCATCATCACCGTTATCATCTGTAAGCCCTCTAGTTAATAATGCCTTCATTCCAAAATCTGCAACGGCACGCGCAACTGTATCCATGTGGAAATACATATCACAAAAAGCTGTGACACCGTGTTTTGCCATCTCCATCATTGAAATCATAGTTCCGTAATAGGCTGCATCGCTTGTGAGACGTTCTTCGAGTGGGAAGATTGTCTTGAAAAGCCAGTCGTTAAATGACAGGTCTTCCGCAACACCTTTCAAAATTGCCATCGGTGTGTGTGTATGCGTATTTACAAACCCAGGAGTGATGACCTTATCTGAAAAATCATACACTTCCTCACCTTCAAATGGCTCCACACTATCTTCTAATTGTGCTATCTTTCCACCATCTATGCGTACGTCGCACCTTTGTAAAGTTTTATCAATTAGAACCAAACCATTCTTCAGAATCATTTGATATCTATCCTCTCGGCATCAATCCAGAGGTGTTCGATATCGTAAAATTGTCGAGCACCTTTTGTAAATATATGAATCACAATATCACCTGCATCAACGAGTATCCAATCGTATCCCTCGCCACGATCGTAGTATATGATCTGCTTACCAAGCTCGTTGAGATAGTCCACAATGTCATCTCTCAAACTTTTCATGTGTATACTGCTATTTGCTGTACAAATGACAAAATAATCTGTAAGTAACCGTGTTTTTGACATGTCCATAATAACAGTATCGATAGCTTCTTTTTTCTGAAGCTGCTTTGCTATTTCCAACACCGTTTCAATTGATTTACTATCCACCTTCTTACCATCTTCCAACAAAGATCATGCACCTCCTATATTCAGTTCCTCGCTTATCTTACCATTGATCAAGTAATCCCTTAAATAACCAATCAAATAGAAAGATCCTGTTATGAACTTGCTATCTGCATCAATTTCTCTTAGCTTTTCCAAACCGACAATTGGGTCAAGTTCAATCGCAACATTCTTGCAGTACTTCTTTGCAATCTCATACGTTTCTTCAATTCTGTTTGCCCTTTTCGAACGTGGTAGAGTGATGATCATCTTGTCAAGCTTTGGCCCCAATATTCTTAGCACACTCTCCTTATCTTTATCATCGAGTATACCAAAAAGGGCTGCTCGCTGTTGATTAGGGAAGTACAATTCCATATTTTCTGCGAAATTCTGTGCAGCTTGTGGATTGTGCGAACCATCCAATATAAAATCATCGAGTAGCTCAAACCTGCCAGGAATAAATGCCTTGGAAAATGCTGTCCTCACGTTTTCTTTATCCAATGGATGGACAACCTCAAATGCCTTCAGTGCAACTGCAAAATTGTAAAGTTGATGCTGGCCATTCAATTGAACTTGGATGTTCCTTACATCATCCTCGCCATGGTAGTTGTACACATTTCTATTGAAAGTATATTCAACAACTTCCGCTGAAAAGTCTCTACCAAACTCATAGACCTTTGAACCACGCTGTGTGGCAATGTTTCTTATCACTTGCTTTGCACCTTCTGGCATCTCACCAATTACAACGGGTTTTCCTGGTTTTATGATTCCAGCTTTTTCAAATGCAATTTCTTCAACTGTGTTACCGAGCACATTCGTATGCTCAAGTGAGATAGTAGATATAACGGAAACTTCAGGAATTAGCACATTTGTCGAATCAAATCTACCACCAAGCCCTACTTCGACGCTACCGTATTCTACTCCTTTTGCCTTTGTGAGATAGAAGTACATCGCCGTCATGTATTCAAAAAAACTTGGTGAAAATTCCTCTCCTATCTTATCCATTGCCTCTGCGTATGGTCTAACGGTATTTGCTGCTTCAACAAAATCTTCTTCAGTTATGTTCTCTGTGTTGTAGTGGAATCGCTCGAGTATGGTCGAAAGATGAGGTGAATAGAATCCCGTCACATCATGGCCATGCATATGAGCAAGATACTCTAAGAACGTTGTGACACTACCTTTTCCATTCGAGCCAGTTACGTGAAAATATTTAATTCCCGAATGGGGATTACCCATCCGGGAAAGGAGTTGCTCTATCCTGAAAAGTCCTATCTTCATCGTATTGTATGGCCGTGTAAAATATAGATACTTAAGCACATCTATAAAATCACTCATTTGATTCCTCCATTACTTTGCTTACGTTAGGCCATCAAGCTTATCAGTTGTTTGCCCCTTTCAAGTCTGTTACTATCTGTTCTATCCTTGCAATCTGTTCTGTAAATAGTCGTTGCTTTTCTTTCGTCTCTTCGACAACATCTTCCGGTGCATTTTCTAAGAAATCTTTATCGTAAAGTTTCTTTGCAAATTTGTCCATATCGCTTCTCATTTTTTCTATCTTTTTCCGTAACCTCGTTATCTCGGAAGATATATCGATCAGCGTACCGAGAGATACATAAACTTCTATTGTTGGAGAAACATAAGCAGTGGCACACTTTTCCGGCCTGCTTTCAACAAACTCCATACTCTCAACGTTGCCCAGAAACTCTATGTACTCTTGTTCTTCTTGGGTCAGCTTGCCCTTGACAAACGCCTTCACTCTTGTAGATTGAGGTACATTCACTTCGGCCCGTATATTTCTTATGCCTCGTATCATGTCCATCAATCTTGAAAACTCTGCCTCGGAAGATTCATCAACCAACTCTTCAATATACTTTGGCCACTGCGCGATTACCAAAGACTCACCAGCTGTTGGAAGTTTCGTCCAGAGTTCTTCGGTCAAAAATGGCATAAATGGATGTAACAATCTCAAACTCATATCTAAAACGTGGACAAGCACATTTTGAACAATCTTTCTATCGGATGTCTTGAGCCTGTTTTTGACAGCTTCTATGTACCAATCGCACAGTTCATCCCAAAAGAAATTGTACATCTCACCAGCTGCAACGTTAAAATCATATCCATCAAGTGCTTCTGTGACCCTTTTCGTCACCTTTTGTAATCTTGATAATATCCATCTATCGGCAAGTTTCAAATCACTTGGTTTAACTTCCACTTTCTCAAAATCATCGAGGTTCATCAACACAAAACGAGTGGCGTTCCAAATCTTGTTGGCAAATT
>ERZ795046.1502-NODE-1502-length-23548-cov-18.509173_pt1 | contig 23548 bp, 23 predicted proteins | sample MGYA00375130_ERZ795046 | MGnify/ENA primary metagenome ERZ795046 (study PRJEB30175, sample SAMN05720202) | activated sludge metagenome | isolation source: anaerobic digester from wastewater treatment plant | place: Japan | collected 2015-05-15 ...
CTGTCTCCTGTGGTGACCAGTCATCAAGTTCATCAAGCAGTGCTTTCAAGATACAGCCCGGTGATGTAACTAAATTTGATACCACAATAAGTGGCACTAGTTACAGCGTGAGTTTTGATGGTTCAAAATCAGGCACTTATGCAATTATTTTTCAAAAAAATATTAACGGAACTGATTATGTTGGTATAGCTTTTGGAGAAAATCCTAAATCAAATCGAAAATTTAAGGTATATATTTATTTTCCATCACAGAATATACCTAATAATTATTCTGGAGATGCAACAATAATAGTAATTAACGATCAACCTAACGAAGAAGGTAAAAGATATTCTTATACCGGAAGCATTAATATAACAATTACAGATAACAATCCATTATATACAATAACATTAACGCCAATTGATTTTGGTAGTGGTAAAACGCTTAATATATCCTCATTAAACGCATACCTGGTACAATAACACTGTATGGTAACCGTAGAAAACAACACCATTACAATACACTGTGAAAAAGCTACCCCTGATGACAAAGTGGAAGTGGAATATGCCGTTGAGCGTTTGCTTGGCCAAGGTGTTAGAGTTATTTATTTTGATTTATCAAAGACCATTTACCTGCCATCAACCCTTATGGGCTACCTCATGTGGAAAAAGCAGGATCTGCAAAAACAGGGCAAAGATATTCAAATTATTGCTATAAGTTCATCGTTACGCAAAGTATTTGAAGAAACACGGTTAATTGAATTTTTTGGAATTAAATAATACAACAACTCCCCATTGTATAATGGGGATTTACTTATTATATAATCCTTTAAATTTTTTTATAGTGAAACTTCATCAAAATTAAGTAAATCCATATAATCCCATTCTCTGTATGCCATGGCGTATATATTCTGATGTGTTACATACTGCAACATGCTGTCTTCATACCGCAAGGTTGCCAGTATTGGCACCAGTGTTTTATCATTATATTCGCTGAATAAAAATCTAAACCGCTCTAACTTCTTGTTTTTAAAATCATCAACATATTGCTGTCGCATCGTTGATTTTACTTCAATAAGAAAAACCTTATCAGCAGAAACTGCTATAACATCAAATTCATCTTTTATTCCATCTTTTTTACGGGTAATATTCATCATGGTTGTTTCTAATTCACAGTTGAAATATTTCTCTAATACAGGTCTTGTTGCAGGATATATTATATCCTCCACAATAGTGCCCATTTTATTTGCCAGTTCACCCCACTGTTGATTCATTTTCCTGAAAGACTGCTTCATTTCTTCTTTGAAAGATAGCGTATCATCTTTGAAGTCTTTCATTTCATCCTTAAAGTCCTTCATCTCATGTTGAAATGCAACTACGCCATCCTTAAATTCCTTCATTTCACCCTTGAATTCTTTCATCTCATCTTTAAATTCCTTCATCTCATCTTTGAAAACTCTCATCTCGTCTTTAAATGCCCGCATCTCATCTTTAAATTCATTAAACTTCTGCCTATCCTCCTGTCGTTGTTTTTCAGATTCTTTAATAAAAGTCTCAAGAAGTTCTCTTGTTGCTTCTATCCTCTTATCCTGATTGGCAATATCCTGTGATATCCGTTCATACTCCATACGGCTTAACATAAAAGCATTATATACCTTGTTAAATTCAAGGCCTACAGTTCGCGTAAATTCCTCAAGAGCATTTTCCAGCCTGTTCACTTTTTCCTCAATCTTTTCCATAAATTACAATCTCCTTCCCTTAAAGTATGCTATGCTTTTTATAGTATAAATATAAAATCACATTATCTAAAATGCAACCAATATTTTAATAACTGGAAAATAATTTTGGGATAGTCAGCAAATATTGTAAATAGTAATTTTTAGACGGCTGATTAAAACCTGGTAAAATTTAACCTCTGACCGCTCCCGACGTGATCAGGTGCCATGTCTTGATCAGAATAATCAATTATTAACCAAAAACCAATGAATTGTATAACAGTGTCATGAAAACATTGTGCAAAATGTTATGTTATTTGCCATATATCCATACCTATCTAACATAACCTTGTACCATATTATGCTTTTACAGACTATTTATATACGCAATCATCTGTTCAATATTCATCACTTTTTGTGCCGCACCTCGCTTGATGGCCTCACGCGGCATACCAAATACAACTGATGATACTTCATCCTGAGCTATTGTCATGCCACCTGCCTGCAATATTTCACCAAGTCCTTCCGCACCATCAGCACCCATACCGGTACATAGTATCCCTACACTTTTACTCACATTCTGTGCTACTGAACGAAATAACACATCCACTGATGGTTTATGCCGGTTTACCGGTGGTCCATCATTAATTTCAACGTAATATCCACTGGCATCAGACCGCACCAGCATGTGGCGGTTTCCTGGTGCAATGAGGGCTGTGCCTCTGTACAGCCTGTCACCATTTTGAGCTTCTTTTACATACAGCTTTGAGTTGTTGTTAACCCTGTTGGCAAATGCTTCAGTAAATTTCTCAGGCATATGCTGTACAATAGCAATAGCCGGTACATTTTCATGAAGGCTACCTAAAATTTTTGCAATAACCTCGGTTCCACCTGTTGATGCACCCAGAGCAATGATAACATCACTGTGGGTGGTCCGCACCTTTGATACTGTTTTTGGCAAAATTACATCAGCACTAAATTTTTCTTCAACCTCAATAGCCTTTTCTCTACTACGTGCTGTAAATCTATCCGATTGTATGCTTGCAGCGGTGATAACCTTTTCACGCAATTCACTTGCAAATCTGTCCCATTCTGCACTATCATCTGAACGTGGCTTTAAAATAAAATCAACAGCACCATATTCAAGCGCCTGTATTGTTTGCAACGCACCTTTATCAGTGAATGCGCTGACCATAATTACCGGCATTGGGTTTGCTAACATGAGCTTTCGCAAAAAAGTAAGGCCATCCATGCGCGGCATTTCAATATCAAGGGTTAATACATCAGGATTGAGCTGCTTTATTTTATTAACAGCAATATAGGGGTCAAGAGCAGTACCAACAACTTCAATTTTACTGGAACCATTAAGAATATCGGTTAATGTTTTGCGCATTACCGCAGAATCATCAACCACTAAAACTTTTATTTTATTCAAACTGAGATAACTCCATAGTGAAAGTTTTATCTTTTTCTTCAATCTTTGTTAATTGCTTACAATATGCTCTTCCTGTTTCAACATCAAACATAACTTTACGAGCAACGGTGCCACCAACATCTTCGCTTACAATAGGAATATCGGCCATTTCCAGTAAAATCTTTGCAATTCTTACATTCATGTTGGAAATGCCATATTGCGTGGTTTGATAATCTAAAACTTTTCCTCCACCAAAAATCTTAGCTACTATATTTTCTCTTTTACCATATTGTTCCATCTGAGTAATGAGCTTTTCAATTGACCTTGTGCCATATTTTAACAGTTCTTTTTCTTCATCACCAGCATTTGATTTTTTCTGCTTTGTATGAGCCTGCACAAGCTTTCCCGGCAAAACAAAATGATTCATCCCGGCCACCTTATTTACAGGATCATACAGGCATACTGCTACACACGACCCAAGCAACGTTCCAATATATTCATCTTTATTGCTAACATAACAGTCACCAGGATATAAAACTTTCATTGGCTTCTTTAACCTGTGTGAATTGCGAATATACATGGCTACCTCTATTAACACTAACACAGCATTATGTATTATCGTTTTTGATATACCGAATGGGCTACATAATGAAAAGGAAGATTGGCGCTTACTATCGCTTCAGCATATCCTAAGAAAAGATAGCCACCTTTTGGTAAATAATCATAAAATTTTTTTAATACTTTGACCTGAACATCTTTATCAAAATAAATCATGACGTTGCGGCAAAATATAACATCAAAATGCCCTTTAAGGCGATAGTTATCATCAAGTAAATTCAGGTGTTGAAATGAAATTTTTTCTTTGAGAAAATTTTTTACTTTTGCATAACCATCATACTGGCCTTTGCCTTTTAAAAAATATTTTTTTAATAGACTTATATCAAGTGTTTGTACAACCTCCAGCGGGTATATGCCACTTCGTGCTGTTTCTAACACTTTAGTGTCAATATCAGTGGCAATTATAGTAAATTGTTTCTTGAAGTTACTTTCACATAAAACAATAGCAATACTGTATGCTTCTTCACCGGTTGAGCAGCCAGCACTCCATATTGCAATATTTTTATGCGATAGTTCCTGTTCAACAATTCGTTGCAATATAGAAAAATGTTCTCGTTCCCTGAAAAACTCTGTTTTATTGGTAGTGATGCAATTTATAAGGTTTTCTATTTCATCATCATAATTTTCTCTGAGGAAGTCGCAATACTCATCATAGCGTTGCATACCTAACTCACGCATTCTGCGTAGCAAACGCGATTGCACCAGTGCACGTTTCATTTCAGAAAGCTTTATGCCTGATTCTCTATACACAATATTTCTGATGTAATCAAAATCTTGCTGGTCTAATTGTTGGTAAAAAGGGTTATTCATATATTATTCAAATAATATAACATTGCCATATTGAACTTTATCAGTTAATACTTTATCAATAAATTCCTTTTCCATTTTTATAAATTCTGAAATTGAGTCATTGGCTTCAACTAAATACCGGTGAACTTTACCTGTGTCACAAAAAAAATAAAGTTTACGGCGATAGTTACCCCCAATATCAATCGCATCAAGAGACATATTTTCATTTTTACAGTACTCAGAAATAAAATCGGTAGTAAATTTTTGATTGTATGATGACCCTGTCCCACCAAATACCTTTACAATAAAATTCTTTCTATCAGCCCCTAACTTGACCATCTGGCCAATAATATGCTCCATAAAATTAATATTATAATTGAATATATCCTCTTTTTTCATCTGTAATGAAGATAATACCGGCAATAAACAGTGCCCCATTCCACCAATTTTTTTTATAGAGTCATACAGGCATACAACAAAACAACTACCAACTATCGTAGAAAGAACCTGATTTTCTGCAGCAAAATATTCACCAGGCACCAGAATTACCACTGGCTGTTTAATGGTTGCATCAAATACCCGTATCATCCCATCATACCTGTTTGCATTAATTTATGTTGTTTTAATATGAGCCAATTCCTCACTTGTTAACAGCTTATCGACATCCAGAATAATGACTAAATTGTCGTCGATCTGTCCAATCCCCTTAATATAATCTGTTGACACATGCGATGCAAATCGCATGGTATCCTGAATTTTCTGCACTGGAATAGTAACCACATCCTGAACTGAATCAACTATCATCCCTATAAGTTTCCCTTTAACCTCAGTAATAATTATAACAGTGAAGGCATTATATTCTATCTCCTCCATCCCTATTTTTTTCCGCATATCTATTACCGGCACCACCGAACCTCTGAGGTTAATGACACCTTTCATAAATGAAAGCGTATTAGGAACATGAGTAATGTGGGTCATCCCAATAATTTCCTGCACTTTAAGAACTTCTATACCATAGGTTTCATCCCCAATAATGAAGGTAACAAATTGTTCTGTTGAAGCAGTATCAGGCTTGTTTTCTATAGCTGTATTTTCAATATTCATATATTCCCCCCTTATCGCAAAAATTTATGGACCACTGACTGAAGCTGCTCAGCCTTAAATGGCTTAATCATCCACCCTGAAGCACCTGCTTTTTTGCCTTCCTGTATTTTTTCTTCTTCAGCTTCTGTAGTAAGCACCACAACCGGTGTAAATTTATCATTTTCCCTGAACTTTTTAATAAACGTAATACCATCCATCTGTGGCATATTAATATCCACAATACACAGGGCAATTTCCTCACCTTTGGAAAGTAAATCCTTTATTTTATTCAATGCATCAACACCATTTTCAGCATGAACCATACCATATCCTGAATCTTTGAGTGTATATTCAACACTTGTACGTATAGTTGGCGAGTCATCAATGATTACAATATGCTTCATATAAAGCTCCTCTTAAAAAAGATTGTATTTGACTTTGCATCCCTATTAATTAGCCAGAACCGCTTTATTAATCCCCCGTGCTATTATAATATACAATTCATAATAATACGTAACAACAAAAATTAACGTATAACGCCACATAGCTTTAATTGCTTTTTTACGGTATCATTAACTCCCTTAAATTTAACTGTTTTATTCAATTGCCGGGCTGTTTTCAATAATGATAAAATAACCTGCACAACCGACAAATCTAACCGTTTTGATTTAGTAAAATCAATGACAATATCTTTCTCAGTCCGCAATACTGTCATCACCTCATCTGCAAACTGCTTTATGTGTTTAACATTTACAAATTCATCAACTTCTATTATATACATGTACTGCCCCCTTCATGCACTGACATCATTACTGTCATACTGAATCTGGTTTAACATCGCACTATTACCTACTTGAAAATAAGTTTGGCTTATATTCCAGTATGACTCTTCAACTTTCATAATTCTATCAATCTGAACCTTATGCAATACCCCTGTTGCACATTAATTAAAAAACTATAACCGTGTCCTCTGTTTTTGCAGCCGAATATTCTTTTAAAAGTGAAACAAGCATCAACCCTTTGTAATCTGTGCCATATAGCATTGTAAGAGTATCAACGGTTTTATTAATCTTTTCAACATCAGGCATATTTTTTTCAACTCCTGCACCATCAAGCATATCGCAAAACAGCTTTATATTCTCTTCAATATTTTTGAATGCTTCTATCTGTTCTGATTTTTCGCTTAAAAATTGCTGCAAAGCATTTACATTCCGTTCTATCTGCTGTGATATATCAATGTAATATTTCTTGGATTCATATAATTTTAATGAAACCTTTTTCAGATTGGATACACAATTTTGCAATATAGTATCCTGTATAGCCATAGCCTCTTTATATGACTGATAGGTAGATTCCATGGTGCCAATGACATCCTTGTATAAATTTTCTGATTCTTCCACTATTTTCTTAATTTTCTTTGGCATAATGCTTATATCACTGAGTGAACTGGCTATGGTTTTCTGCAACTGCTGATGCCGTGCAAGTTCTATCCGGGTTAACATATTCACCACATCAAACTTCCGCACCACATCCTGTATTTTAGTAAAAAACTCCTGAAACTTATGTAATTGCTCCAATACATCACTGGATATTTCAAGCAATGAAGCTTTCTTGGCAAGAATATCTTCTATGTACTGAATAGTTTCATGTTGTAACATTTCCAGTGAATTATATACTTTTTCAATAGCAAACTCATCACCTTCAAACACCGTTTCAGAAGCTTTTGTATAATCGCTTGCTATAGCTTCAACATTACTTTTCATTGTATGCAGGCTTTCCCCTGCACTGGTATATAAATGCATAAAGTCATGCTGAAGCGATAGTAACTTTTGATACATCCCCCAAAAAAGGATATCCTTTTCACTGTCATCAATACCACCTTCTTCCAGCGCTTCAATAGCAAATAATATTTTTTCAATATCCTGGCGGAATATATCCTCAACCTGAAATTCCTGTAATATTTTGTGAATACTGCTTTTTAACTGATCAGCAAAATTAACAATTGACTCAACATTATATGACAGCTTCTTTTGATGGCCAATAATTTCACGTATTGTGCTGTTCATCTTAATCTGCAAATGTGTGAGATAGTTTTCTATAATAATGTCAACTGTCTGACATGTGTTGCTAAATTTTGTGCGTAATTTATCCAGATATTCTATAATTTCCTGAAATTGACTTGAAACATCATTAACCATATCAGCTAAATGTGACATCTCCACTGCAATGGTTGTAAGCGTAGAGCCTTCTTCGCCAGCCTTAATGGAAATTATCATGGTGTTTTTTGCATACAGATCAATTGCTTCCACTGCATCCAGTATCATAGCAACGCTGTTACTCAAAGTAAGAGTTTTATTAATTGCATTCTCCACTTCCTTATTGGTTTCTCTATCAGCTATCATATATTTAACAATGGTATCAATATACTCATTCATTTCATTGTTGGTACCAATTATGACATCATGCAAAAAAGTATCAGGAAGGTTTTCATCAGTGTTATAAAAATAATAAATATAGGGACGAATCATGGTGAAGAATTCATCAATCCGCATATTAATTACAGTAAAGCGCTGTATCAGTTCAGAAAACAGAGTACTGGTATTACCTTTTAAGTCTTTAAGGTAATTATAATGACCTCTGATGGATTGTTCATAGGCAATTACATTCATCATATCGTGTTAGTCCTGAACTATGCATTACGAACTTATAAAACCATGTACATCAATAATGAGGGCGATAGTTCCATCACCTAATATTGCGGCACCGGATATTGCTCTTGATGAAGTTATTTGATTATCCAGACTCTTTATCACAATCTGTTGCTGACCAACAAGTTCATCAACGAGTAGTCCCAGAGCCTTTCCTTCTGATTCAACTATAACCACAAGGCCATCCCATGGATTTTCAATAGTTTGTGGCAGCTTAAATTCTTTATAAAGCCTGACTAACGGAACATATTCTCCTCTGACATGGACAACTTCGCCCTTGTTTTCAACAGTTTTTATGTCTTTTTTCCCAGGCTTGACACTTTCAATTATCGAAAGTATTGGGATAATAAATGTTTCATGCGCCACTTTCACCAGCATACCATCTATTATTGCCAGTGTCAAAGGAAGCTTTATTCTAAATGTTGTGCCTTTATCTGCTTCGCTGAAGACTTCAACACTGCCACGCAATGCTTCAATGTTTGTTTTGACCACATCCAGGCCAACACCCCTTCCGGAAAGGTCACCAACTGATTCGGCAGTAGAAAAACCGGGTGCAAACAAAAATTCATATATTTTTGCATCTGGCAAATCATCAAGTTTACTTGAAATTCCTGATGCCATAACTTTTTGTAATACCTTTTCTCTATCAATACCCTGTCCATCATCACTTATCTCAATAAAAATATTTCCTTCCTGATGATACGCTTTCAGCAATATTGTACCTTCCTGAGGCTTCCCTTTAGCCTGACGTTGCTGAGGACTTTCTATTCCATGATCTATCGCATTACGAATCAAATGCTTTAGAGGATCATTGATGCGTTCAATGACAGTTTTATCAATTTCTGTATCACCACCTGCAATTTCCAGGTGTATCAACTTGCCATGCGATTTTGCAGTATCACGGATAAAACGCCTGAATTGCTCAAACACCGGCCCAATAGGAACCATGCGAATTCGCATAAGATGTTCCTGAAATTCACGGATTATCCGGTCAACACCATACAGGGCGTTGTTTAAACGATATGCCTTTTCATCTTCTATCTCTTCAGCTATCCGTTTAATCCCCGAAAAACCAATGACCATTTCACCTAAAAGGTTCATGAGGTTGTCAACTTTTTTTGCATCGACCCTCAATGTTGAAGTACTCAGATGCTTTTTAATATTCTCCTGTTCCTTGAGTGCCAGTGATATATCATTGTCCTCCACATATCCTTTGGTAACAGCTATCTCTCCAACTTTTTTCTTTGTCTTTTCGTGCTCGCTCAATACATCGTCATATTCCTTTTCAGTAAGCATGCCCTTTGACAATAATAACTCGCCCAATTTGGGGACATCCTCTACAACTGGCTGTGCAACATAATTTTTGGTTACATTGGTTATGGATATCTCATTATCATCACGCACAAAAATAAATACATCATCAAGGGCTTCTTCTTTGCTTTTGGTTTTAAGGATAACATCCCACGACAGGTAACATTTCTCAGGATCAAGATTTTCAAGCAGTGGCACATCATTTCGGTTAACACGTAACTCAGTAATCTTCCCTAAAGAAGCTAAGTCTTCCATGATAATAAGCGGATCAATGCCCGATTTAAATATATCTTCTCTGAATTTAGCTTTAACCCTGAAAAAATTATACACTGGCTGTATTTCTTCAGTTTTATCTTCTTCAATCGTTTTTTCTTCTTTCACCTGAAGAATTGATTCAATATCATTAATTTTTGCCTGTAATAACGCAAACTTTTCCTCAAACTTTGATGGATCTTCTTCAGAATACAGGCGCAATCTGATTACATCAATGCTGGCAAACACTATATCCGCTAAAAGGTCATTCATGGGAAGAACACCATTGCGCACTGAATCCAGAATATTTTCCAGGGCATGAGTAAATTGATATACATCCTCATACCCTGCCATCCCCGAACCACCCTTTAATGTATGCACATACCTGAATATTGAATGAATCAATTCAGGGTCTTTTGTTTCCTCATAACGGACTATATCATTTTCTAAGTTTTCCAGCAGTTCTTTTGTTTCAGCCAAAAAAACCTGCTTTATGGCATCATCCGCCATGTATTTTCCTCCAGTAACTGTTATTAAAACTCTTCAAACCCATCATCTATAAGTTTATTGTTGGGACCTTTTTCTTTCTTTTCTTCTGATGTTGTTGCTTCCTTCTTTTCCTCTTTTGCCTTTGGCTTTTCCACCCTCTTTACTCCCACCTTCTTACCCACCTCTGCAGCATGCAAATGCAACTCCCTGTGCTTACTCCCAAATACTTTTTCACTTATTTCTTCACGTATCACAAACCGCTCCATCATGCTTGCAAGCTCCTGTGCCTGATTTGCCATCTCCTCACTTGCGCTGGCTGTCTCTTCCACCAACGCTGCATTCTGCTGCGTCATGGTATCTAAATCCGATACTGCTACATTGATCTGGTCTATACCCTGTTTCTGTTCGTCACTGGCTGTTGCTATCTCGGTTATTGTCTTATACAATTCCTGTATTGACTGCATAATCTCTTTTAATGCTTCACCGCTCTTATTTACCAGCGTTGTGCCTGTATCTATCTTTTCCAGTGAATCGCGTATAAGCTCACCAATCTCCTTGGCTGCACTGCCCGAACGCTGCGCTAAATTACGCACCTCACCTGCTACCACCGCAAAACCACGCCCCTGCTCTCCTGCTCGTGCTGCTTCAACTGCTGCATTCAGTGCCAGTAAATTTGTCTGGAATGATATCTCATTGATAAGGGTTAATATCTCGCCAATGCGCTTACTTGATGCATTGATTTCATTTATTGCCACAACAGCATCACTGACTAAATTGTTACCATTTTTGGCAAGCTCGCTCGTCTTCTCGGCAATCTGGTTTGCCCGTGTTGCATGCTCTGCATTCTGCTTTATGGTTGCTGTTGCCTCTTCTATGGTTGCTGCTATCTCTTCAAGGGATGATGCCTGCTCACTTGTACGCTGCGACAGGTTTTCATTGCCATTGGCTATCTCATTAACTGCCTGCGTTAGATTGCTCACCGCCACCTTAACCTCTGCAACCAGACGCTCCAGGTTATCCATGGTATTATTTATAGCCTTTGCCATATCACCAACTTCATCGTTATATAGCTTACCTTCATAGCGCATGGTCACATTGCCACCAGCAAGAGCACCTGCTATCTCTTTAAGCCGTTCTAATGGGTTTAAACGCATTGCAATAATGTAGTAAATACCTATTACTGCACCTGCTATCATGATAAGCCCAAATAGCACCATAACTCCAGCCATTGAACGTGCAGAATCACTTACGTCCGATAAAAACATCGTGCTCATTACTATATAACCATATTCCTTATTGCGAACTCCAATCATTATTTTATCTTTGCCCTGCCAGGTATACCTGATAACAGTGCGGTCAGGGCTTTTTAACAATTCCTGTCCAAAATCAAGTTTTGACAGATCCAATTTCAGTATTTGCTCTTTATCAGGATGTGCAAATGTTATCCCTTCAAGGTCAGCTACAGCCGGGTAGCCAGTTTCACCAATTTTTATATCTTTTACTATTTCATAAGTATATTTACCCAACTCAAGTGGCAGGCCAAATAAACCAATTATTCTTCCTTCATGCTTTATTGGCACCTGTATAAGAATTACTGGCAAGCCAGATACTGGTGATTTATTTGGCTTGCTTAAGCCAATTTTACCTTCTAAGGCTTCATCGATAGCTTTTTCATAGCCTGCAGCCCTGTATTTTATGCCAACAGCCGCTGGTGTACCTGCAGCAAGTATAACAGGATCCCTTTCAGCTGTGGCTATGAATATATTTTCATAAAGATTTTTATTCTCAGTTAAAAATTTTTCTAAATCTTTAGTAACCTGCCTGTAATCGCCACTCAACAGTGCATCACGCACCGCATTGCGTGAAGCATGTAATTTGGCTACCTGTATCTGTCCTTCAAAATACCCTTTCATAATAAAATTAATGCTATCATTAATGTTTTTGATTTGATTAATATATGATTTTTCCAGCGCATTATAGGCAGCATTGTATGATGTAATAACAAGTACAATGATTGCAATGGCTGCAATAGTACCCACAATTGCCGACAAAAAAACTTTAAGGCTATTGAATTTACCCTCAAATAACTTCATATATACCCTCCTTGACGTTATACGTTTTTAAACTATTTTCCCGTAATAAATAATAAATATTTGTTATACACTTATGATATATGAAAGATAAAACTAAATCAACAAAATTATTTTTTTATCTCATAATACATTGCTGCATCCAGTACATCTAAATACACACCATCATAATTTGTATATACTATTTTTCCTATATAACTTTCTATGAATTTTTCACTATCACCTGCACCATACAGTATTGTATGCCATTCCTTATTCCAGTAGCGTACCTTGAAATTACCTTTCCAGTCAGGATTTTCTTTTTCTAAAAATGCAGGCTTGCTTTTGTTCCATTCACGTTTCCAGTAATAGCGGTAATCCTCAGCCTCACCAACTGACATATACGCAATAACAAGCCGGCGTGCACCATTTGGTTTGTGCTGCAAACATTCAACATCAAGTTTAGTCAAAAGCTCATCCCAAAAAAACGCATCAACAATAAGCACATCATACCATGTGTGCGATAGTGCCTGTACAAATTCATCCTTGCTCTGGAATTTTTCAGGATTTATTATATACAAAAAATTCTTTGCCTGCGTAAGCGTTGTAACAGGGTCTTCGTTTTTATTGAACATCCACTGTGGAATAATTGAACACGCACGGTTTGTCTGAAAAGAGATAAACCCCTTTTGTGAAGAACGTTTGTACGAATCCTGTGCCTGATTTTTTGTTTTTACATAATCAATGACCAGCACTGGCTTTTTATGCTGTGAAAATATTTTTAAATACGACAAAAAATACTGTGTAACTTCTTTAGGTGTTTTTATGCCATCATGATTTTCATATCCGTAAAAAAGCTCCTCAATGCCTGTTCCATCCAGTGCGTTGATGTAGTCTTTTGATACTTTACCATTGGGCTTCCCATTTACTGTAACCAGTTCAAGTGCATTTTGCCCAATGACTATAAATTCAGGATTATGTTTTTTTGCTTCTTTACTTATAGATATAACAAGCTGGCGCATAAGCTGGCGGTAATCTTGTTTAGACGCATGACAATGTGTGATTATTAAACATATAGCTATTACAAAAATCATCATTCTGCGCATCCGGTTACCTCGCTATATATGGGATAGGTTTTAAAAGGAATTAATTCTACAGTAAATGTTACTGTGTGGCAAATATTTTTTGTACTGGTGATTGTACGGGTGTGTTTTTTGCTGGGAAAAAGCAAAAATAAATTGTTATTATTCAAAACAGCATAAGGCTCGTGATTACGAATAAAAAGAAACAAGGTTATTAATCTAACCTGATGATAATACCATCGCAATGAAAGAATGTTATTTTTTAATTCAGCAAAAACTCAGTGAATAATAATTACGGAAGAGACTGTTCCCCCCAATGCAATAGAAACTCATTTTTGTATTTTGCAATACATAACCAGGAATTTTTTTGATTGAAATTTTTATTATTATAGTAAACGTATCAATTAAAAATACCTTTATGTATTTCAAAATTATTATAAATCTTCTCAAAGTAGTTATCGTATGTATGTATTATTTATTATAATAGTTTTAGCAATTATTATCCTTGTGTGGTTTATAATATCTAATTTCATCACACTGGTATTGTTTGGCTGGAATTCTCTGTCAAAATTACTGGTTGAAACCCCTGAAAAACAGCAACCCGTACAAAAATATTATCTACAATTTATCTTTATTCAACACGAATACAGAACCAGAGGATTTGTCACGCTAAGTATCTATTCTCAGGGAATACAAATTAAAGCGCCACTCCTTCCACAAACGATGGTAAAACTGTTATTTATTCCATGGGAACATATACAAAAAGTTCATAATCGCAAGATTTTGTGGTTTAATGTTTTACAGGTAGAAACAGCATCCATACAATTATATATATTAGGCAAAAGTGCTTTGCATATTGAGAAATATTACAAAGCAATTGCTCATTAACAGTAACTATCGCCCAACCTTACCAGACTGGTAAGCATTATATTCCTCATCCACCACCTGATGTGGTTGAACATGATGTTTTTACACTGCTGCTAGCAAATACAGAAAATATCTTTTCAGTATTGGTTGAATGGCAATACGGGCACTGTGGTGCTTTTGTGTCCCCCATTTTTCTGAGCTCACTGAATGTTGTATTGCAGTCATTACATTTGAATTCATATACTGGCATAGGAAAACCTCATGTAAAATATTTTCTTTTTAGTAATAAAACAAAGATGATTTAGTTTATTATTATATACTTAAATATTTATATTTCAATAAAAAACTACTATTTAGCCATAACGGATTTCTTAAAAAAGGGAATAGGAAGGAGATTCCCGCAGGCAAACTACCCACCATTGCCTGCGGGAACATTTTTTAACGATGCATCGCAATTATTTTTTTTGCCGCGCACCACCCTGTTGTTCTTTTGGGTTTAATGTTACAGTCTTTTTATTATTACCTTTTGAGCGCTCGGCAATCTGATTAGTTGCATCAATAAATGCAGCAACTGTTGTTTCTTCAGTGATTGTAACATCAGGAACAGTAAACTGTACCTCGCCATACTTTAAATTACGCTTTGGGTCAAATTCAGGTAATTTAGCTTCAATGACTTTGTCACCAACTGTCACTCGTAATACAACAGCCTTGCTGCCCTTCTGTTTCCACAAAGCATCAGGGAAAAATCCTTTATCTTTTTTAACTGTGACAAGGATTTTGTTGCCACGCGCAAGTGTTATATCCTCAATCAAAAGATCAGGCTTATGGGGATTCTTTTCCCATAAATCCCGTTCAATATCAAATATTTCGCCAGGAAAATCTATAAGTATATTTCCCTCAACAACAAAATTATTATCATTTCGTATCATAACGACATATTTCCCCTCAGTGGCCATACGCTCAGCGTCATCGATGACGTGTTCAATTCGTGCATTATTATTAAGCGAAGCATTATCACTGCCATAAAACCACTTGGGTGGCTTTTCTTTTTTGCCCAGAACATTATCTACTGCTTTTTTTAAACTATCAAATGCATATTTCATATTTCTAACAGTTAATATTTTTAAAGGCACGTACTTATCTTCAAATTCCATCCATTCTTCCCATAGATCCTTTGGCATTTTATCAAATGCTCGCACATCTACCAGCGTAACTTTAACACCTCCCTTTCTTTCCTGTTTAGTTACCTGCACATACACACGTAATTTTCCAGGTCCTGTAACTTCTGATGGATACATTAACGTATATGGGTCACCGTCAGTTGCTGGATAAGCTGTAAATTTTTGATAAATGAGACCCTATTTCTCATCCATTGAATAAACAAGCGATGCGAGTATAAAAAGGACAATAACAACAAAAAAAACTTTACGCTTCATATAACCTCCATTATATAATAGTATATAATAATCATTTAAAAGCTTACTGAATATGTTAAAAAAGTCAAAACAAATTATTTTTATAAAGGAGTTTACAATGGATTTACAACTAACCGGCAAAGTGGCTGTAATAACTGCAGCAAGCAAAGGATTGGGTAAAGCTGTTGCACTGGAATTATCAAAAGAAGGTGCAGTATGTTATATATGCTCGCGCGATAGTAACCTATTACAAAAAGCTGCAGATGAAATAATGTCAGTAACTGGAAACACCGTCATTGCACTTCCGTGTGATGTAACCAATCCTGACGACATTACTAAATGTAAAGATGCCATAGTAAAGGATTACAAGACAGTGGATATACTCTTCACCAATGCTGGAGGACCACCAGCAGGATTTATCAGTGATTTTTCATCTGAAGACTATATAAGGGCTATTGAACTGAATTTAATAAGTGCCATAAACCTCATCTACGCTTTTTTGCCTGTTATGCAAAAAAATCAATATGGCAGGATCATTGCTTCAACATCTATTACAGTAAAGCAACCGCTGGATAATCTGGTTTTATCAAATGTATCGCGTGTTGGCGTTGTTGCATTTATTAAAAGCATCGCAAACCAATATGGGAAATACAACATCACAGCCAATGCAGTTGCTCCTGGATATATCCTCACTGACCGATTAAAAAGCTTGATTGAATTGAAAGCACAGCAGAACAACATAACGTATGAAAAAGCCCTTGCCAGTTTTGCTTCAGAAATACCGTTGCAGCGTATTGGTACCCCTCAAGAATTTGCTGCACTGGTTACATTTTTAGCTTCACCAAAATCAGGCTATATCAATGGACAAACTATTCTTATTGATGGAGGAATGTATAAGGGATTGTTCTAAGATCTATGTTCTATGTTCTATGTTCTATTATTGTGATTCATTTTATATTTAACGGTTTAATTTAGCTGCTGATACTGTAATCTAAATACAGCAATATATGAGTATTTTATTTAAATTTCCAACACTATGCCAACAGGACAATGGTCTGAACCTTCTACTTTATCAAGAATAAATGCATCTTTTACCTTTGGCACAAGGTCATTACTTACAAAAAAGTAGTCAATTCTCCAGCCTATATTCCGCTCTCGAGCTTTTGTCTTGTAATCCCACCATGAATAGTGCCCACCTTCTTTTATAAACAACCTGAATGTATCAGTATATCCTTTATTAATAAATGTATCTATCCAGGCACGTTCTTCGGGCAAAAATCCTGAGACATTTTCATTTTCTTTTGGACGGGCCAGGTCTATTTCGGTGTGTGCAGTATTAACATCACCACACATTACAATACTCATACCCTTTTTACGCAATTTTTCAGCATGCACTAAGAAAGCATCGTAAAAGTCCATTTTATATTGCAATCGTTCTTTTGATGCTTTGCCATTGGGGAAATAGATATTGTACAGAACAAAGGCATCATAGTATGCAATTAAAATACGCCCCTCAGTATCAAAACGCTCTATGCCAAAACCTGTTTCCACTTTTTTTGGCTGTACTGTAGAAAACAATGCAACCCCACTGTATCCTTTTTTCTGGGCTTCAGCAAAATACGTATAATATCCATCAGTCTTTTTAAGTTCTTCAGGGAATTGGTCTGCAGTTGCTTTTGTTTCCTGCAGGCAAAGGATATCGGGCTTTTCAGATACAAACCACTGAAAAAAGCCTTTTTTATAAACTGCTCTGATTCCATTCACATTCCAGGAAATAAGTTTTAGCTTCATACTGTCGTATTACTATTTTTTTCTACTCATAATCTTTTTCTTACTGCATCTTCATGAATGCAATAATAATACCTGTTGATGAAACAACAAGCCCAAACGTCCACACCATAAATTGGAATAACCTGCGTGATAAAACATCAAAACGATTTTCTAATAGCTCTAATCGCTTATTTATTTGATCAAATCCTTCTTTCATTAACTCACGCTGATGTTTCAGCTCTTCTTCCACCCGTACCATCCGCTCGCGCAACTCTATTTCATATACCACTGGCGGTTTAGCCAAACTCTGCTCTACTAATATCCTTGGTAAATTTTCCTTTAAATAACTCTCTATAAATTCTATGTCTTTTTGCTCTAATGCCATGTTGTTATTCCTTTACTTTCCTAATGGATTTTCATAAACGCGATAATAATCCCCGTTGCTGATACAATCATGCCAAACGTCCATATCATAAACTGAAATAACCTGCGTGAAAGCTGATCAAATCTGTTTTCAAGTAATTCCAGGCGTTTATCAACCTGCTCAAACCGTTTATCAACCTGTTCAAACCGTTTATCAACCTGTTCAAACCGTTTATCAATCATCTCAAATCGTCGTTCCATCATCTGGAAGCTTTTTTCCATTAACTCAAAGCCTTTTTGCATTAACTCACGCTGATGTTTCAGCTCCTCTTCCACCCGTACCATCCGCTCGCGCAACTCTATTTCATATACCACTGGCGGTTTAGCCAAACTCTGCTCTACTAATATCCTTGGTAAATTTTCCTTTAAATAACTCTCTATAAATTCTATGTCTTTTTGCTCTAATGCCATGTTGTTATTCCTTTCAAATATATCCCTTACTCTTTGACTTTAAAAATCAATGCTATTATATACATGCAAACACTATAATGATAATGTAGTACACGATTACAATAACGTCAACATAATTATTTACTCTTAACCTGTATTGACCGCATAATATATATAAAAAGAATCAGCGCAATAAGTTCACTAACAAATGCAAAGATCATAATATACTGTACATCAATTTCATATAACCATCCCATTATGCTGGCTCCAAAAAACATGCATACACCATACGCTGTATTAAATATACCATAGCCAGTTCCCCGTTTCTTAAGTGAGGTTAAATCGGCTATTGCTGCACGCATGATTGTTTCATGTATTGCCATCACCAGCCCCCACAGAATAATGCCGATAGTCACAGCTATCCAGTTAAAAGCAAAGGAAAGCACAGGAACTATCGCCGAAGCTACTGGAATTATAAATAATACTTTCATTCCCTTTGTATCATATAGTTTGCCAATAACTATCGCAAATACTGCATCTACACCCATTGCTATTGCGTACAGCAGTGGAATGCTCATATCTGAAACTATAGTATGCGACTTCAAATGATACGCAATGATTGGAAAGCTTGCAAACCCAATAATGGCAAACGCAGAAAATGCTGTGTAAAGCCAGAATGTGGATGTCAACTTTTCAGGACCACTTTGCCCTGTGGCCTTTGTTTCAAATGTTTCAGGATGAGGCACAAGCACCCTGGCTAACGTCAACACCGCTATAAGAAGCATAAAGGGAATCCACATGATTGTGTAACCCAGATTGTAATCAACTATATAGGCAAAGATTGCTGTAAAGATCAACGGTCCTGCAATAGCTCCTATCTGGTCCATTGCTTCATGCAGTCCAAAACCCAAACCACGCCCAACCTGCGTTGTTACCTGTGATAAAATGGTATCCTTAGCTGGGCTGCGCAGCGCTTTCCCCAATCGCTCAGCAACCATTAAAAGCGCAGCCACCTGCCAAAGCCCCGTAAGTGCCAGAAGCGGTACTGAAATAAGCAAACCATAACCAATGAAGGTAAAAAGCCAGTATGCCTTAGTCTTATCACTTAAGTAGCCTGAAACAAGCCGTATGGCATAACCAATGAACTCCCCCAAACCAGCAACAACACCAACCCACAGCGCATTTGCACCCAATTCTTTTAAATACTGCGCATTGACGCTTCGTGCACCTTCATAGATGATGTCGCCAAGTAAGCTTATGATTCCAAAAAGGATTATAAACTGGTACGCTCGTTTTTTAATGTCAGTCATCAGTTTTCCTCCATATCACGTATTGCAAAAATCCAGCGCAGGTAACGCTTTATATCAACAAGGCTCATATTATAACCAAGATAAATTCCGTCAACCCACAATTCAAAGTGAAGATGCTGTCCCCATTTTTGACCCTGTGCTTCGCCAAGCAATCCTGAGTTGCCTACCCATCCTATACGCTGCCCTTTCTTTACCCGCACACCTGTATTGATCTTCCCATCAATTTTTGAAAGATGGTTGTAGGTAGATAGTATCCCATTACCATGATCAATCCATACCTGTCTGCCGCCAAATGAACGCTTGATGAATGTTGCGGGATTTTTTTGATAGTATTGCGATAGGGACTTCCATTCCTCCTCGGTAGGTGGCACATAGTCAATATCAGCACGCACTACCACACCATCAGCACAGGACAACACTGGCGTAGTTTCATCTACAGGGATTGGCAGAAAATTATCTTCTTTGAAATAATAAAAGATATCAAGTCCATAATGAGTACCACCACGGTACCCTCGAGGTGCATTGGGATAGCCTGAATCATTTTCAGGGAACAACCCATTTTTTATGGGGAAACAGAGATTATACAATCGTTTATCATAATATTGTAATTTGGCGCTTCCTGCATATACAGCAATCTCTGCTATTGCTGCATAACCGTCAATGGTTGCATCATGTGGTATTAATATTCTGAATGTACTGGCATCAATACCCTTTACATTTACTTTAACAGTCCTTTGATATGTACTATCTCCAAAAAAACCTTTTTTATCTTTCTGTATAAAATTAACCCGTGAATAATCAAACCATTTACCATCATACATGAATTGCAGGATGCAGTATGTGATGGTGTTGTAATTATCTTTTGTTCCTGCAGTAATTACTATATCAGTTATTATACGTTTTACACCAAAATCTATTTCAATCCACTGATCATCACCTTTAGCTGAAATCCATGAGGTAGTTTCATCATCATCTAGTGCTTTTTCACCTTTATGGTTTTTACTGAAATTGCTGCTTGTGGCATAGTATATTTTTTGCTGGGTATTGTTTCCACATATGATATATTCTTTTCCCTGCGTGCTCCGCTGAGGAACAAAATTTGAAATTAGCAACAACGATAGTAACGAAGCAATGGTTTTAGCCATAATTTATATTTTCCTACAAAATTTTTTATATTTCTCCCTACTACCACTGGGACATGGAGCATTACGTCCTATTTTATTGATTACCACAATCATTTAAAAACAACTTTTGAAACTTTAAAATTCTTCATCTATTTAGATATGGTTATCGGCAACTTTTGTTTATATGTATCATCTCCTTCTTGTTTTTGCAAGCAATCGTAATATCTCAAGATATAACCATATCAAAGTAACCATTAAACCAAAAGCAGCATACCACTCCATATATTTTGGAGCACCATATTCAGCACCTTTCTCAATAAAGTCAAAGTCTATCACAAGATTTAAAGCTGCTATAACTACTACAAACAGTGAAAAAAGAATGCCTAATATACCACCTTCGTGAATAAAAGGAATATCTATACCAAAAAATCGTAAAATAAAATTACACAAATAAACCACAAATATTCCACCTGTTGCAGCAGCCACACCAAGTTTAAAATTTTCAGTAGCCTTAATTAAACCTGATTTATAAGCCAGAAGAAGCGAAAAAAGTATTCCAAAGGTAAGTCCAACTGCCTGCAACACTATACCAGGAAAACTTTTTTCAAATAGCATTGATACTATTCCAAGAAATAAGCCCTGTATTGCAGAATAAACAGGTGCTGTCCATGGTGATAGTTTTTTCATAAAAATAGTAAGAAGTGCTACTATAAAACCTAACATTGACAAAACTATCAGAAACATATGGAGATAATTATTGAAAAGCAAGTTTTCTATATGATACCAGCTTAACGTTGCAAAACCAACAACTATCAGTAATAAAATGATAGTCTTATTCACAGCGCCTTCAATGGTCATTACATCAGTTGCAGGTTCCCCAATTTCTTTTGTAAATGGATCACTTCTGAGCACAGGATTTCCGCTTCTAACAAGACTATTTGCCATGATACCCTCCCTCAATAAATTTAATTAATCCTGTTATCACTTCATTAACAGGTGTATCAACACCATGCTGTTTAGCTAATGCAACAACAGCTCCGTTCATTGCATCTATCTCAGTACGGCGCTTTGCCTGTATATCCTGCAGCATTGATGAACGATGCTCCCCCGTTGATGGAAGCAATCGAGAATAAAATACATCAATATATTCTTCTGCACTTCTATAATGCGTGCTGTAACCTGCCTTATGCATGGTTTCAAATATCTCATGAAATATATCATTCATGATAGCTTTTGTATATTCAGACTTACCTAACTCTCCATACGGTACATTGAAGATAGCACCTAATGGATTTAACGCGCAGTTGTACAGCATCTTTGCCCATATATCTTTACTCACATGTTCGGTCACTTCAGCAGGCATGCCACCTTTTGTTAACTCACTGGCAAGCGATAGTAATTGTGTAATATCACCACCATACAATGAACCAATATGGATTGCATCAGCATGAACCGTTATATCAACACGGTGAAGCGCTGGCTTAATGTATCCTGTCATAACACGCGCATTGAAGATTGTATCTTTTTCAAAGTATTTTATAAATTGTTCAGCATTGCCCCATCCATTCTGAAACAATACTATGGGACAGGTACCAATTATATGTTCATATTGTTTTAATACCTGTGCGATAGTTTCTGATAAGTATGATTTAATACATACACAGATATAATCAATTTTGACATTGCCTATTTTTGCCAATGAATCATAGACTTTAAATATACCAGGCTGTATAGTAAATTCCCCCAACACACCTGTTTGCATAATACCTTTTTCTTTCAGTGCACTGACCGTTGGTTCAACATCAATAATAGTTACATCGTTGCCTGCAGTAATAAGGCTTCGCGCTAAACCCAATCCAACAGCACCACCACCAAGTATTAATATATTCATGGGCAATACCTTTTATAGTAAAGATAGCATTTCCATTCCAGAATGCCATATACGTTTGTAAGCTCAAGCAAAAAATCAAAATAGCAGGAAGTTACATAAAAGGTCTTTTTTTATAAGTTACTGCCACAATCGCTGCCGCAAACCAGAAGAGCGTATGGTAGGATTTTTCATCATATATTGCAGAACTTTTTTATTTCCAATAATAGTAAGCTTATTGCGTGCACGAGTAACTGCGGTATAAAGAAGTTCACGCGTTAATAACATCTTCCAGTGCTCATTATTGCCAATATCAATATGCGGTAAAATCAGCACTACATGATTAAATTCTGACCCCTGACTTTTATGTACCGTTATACTGTACGCAGGAACATAGTTTGTTAAAAGTGATGTATTGATTTTTCTTAAACCATCTGCAGATACAAAATACACTGCATCATCACTGCTCTTATGAATACCCACATCACCATTGAACACCTCAAGGTTATAGTCATTGGCAGTAATCATGATAATTCTACCATTATACCACTCACCACTGATTGCAGGTCTTAATTGTTTTTCAATCAACGCATTAAATGTTTCTACTCCCCACGGTCCCCTGTTAAACGGAGTTAGTATGCATAACTCTGAAAGTTTATTAAATCCATCACTGATATTATGTTGACCAGAAATATAACTAATAATGCTATAGTATGTTTTTGCATATCCCTGAATTGCAGTATACAACCATTCAAGTAAATCATATTCCTTTAATTCAACATCGGCAAAGTTGTTGGATAGCACGTCAATTGCTTTGTTTTCATCATTATTTCGTATTGCTGAAGCAAGAGCTGCTATTCCGCTATCAGCACCA